>JAABUN010000284.1_pt1 | contig 132445 bp, 102 predicted proteins | sample 5559311 | NCBI WGS metagenome assembly JAABUN01 (sample SAMN10711877, study PRJNA513370) | rock metagenome | isolation source: Antarctica rocks | place: Antarctica: Victoria Land, Siegfried Peak sud | reverse complement strand
ACCTTATAGCGGGTATAGGTATAGAAGTACCATGTATATTCTATAATATTATAGAGGTTTTATATCGGTAGTATTTCTATTATCTTATACTAGTATTACTAGTATTACTAGTATATCGCGTTTATAACACGCGTAGGGAAGCGGAGGCTATATTAGGGAGAGGTAGAAGGGTATTTATATAGTATATATTTTTTATCTATATCTGTGTATTCTATCGCGTTATATCTTTTACCGTAATCTTCTAAGAGTTCTCCTTCTATCTTCTCTATTTTTCTATCGCGTTAGCGTTCCTATTCTCGTTATTACTATACTCTACCTGCGTATTAATTCCGTAATAACTAGGTAACCCTAGACGGTACTTCTAAAACACCGTGAGATCTCTCAGCTCTCCTAGTACCGAGATACTAGAAGGTTCGTAGCCGGTACCACGTACAGGTAGATCTCGTCGCCGGTTATAAGTAATAGTTATAATAGATAATAAATATAATAAAAGTATAAGGAAGTATACCTTAGCTTACTTAATATTATAAATACTTATAAGGGTTTTAGTAATATATTCTATTATTTAAAGAATAGTAGTTTATACTTCTAATATACTTATTAGTTTCTTTTTACTACTTAGATATCCTGCGACGCGGCTATAAGAAGCTAGCTAGAAGTAGATAGTAACTATAATATTTATAAGGGTAATACCCGCTTCTTAAAGCTTTAATTTATCCTTTAAAATATCTAGATAGTTAGTATTATTAACTAATTATTAAAGCTTAATTACCTTATTATAAAACGGGATTATATTATTAGGAATTTAGAAGTTAAGTAATTAATATATACTATAACTATAAAAATAAAAATAAAAATAATCTAAGAAGATAGGGAAAACCTATTAGGTTATAGGGGTAATAGACTTTTATATAATATCTATACTACTTTAATATTATCTTCTTCCTATTAGTAATTATAAATATAGTATTACTTATATTATTAATATACGCGCTAAGTATAATATAATTATAAGTATTTATACTTTATAAGTCCTTTATTAATATAGTAAATATACCTCTTATATATATTTTATTTTAGACGGGGAACTCTATAGGAACGCGTAGCTAGGGAGGTAGGTATAAGAATAATATACTACTTTATATTAGCTACGTAGTCTAAATATACCTAAGTACTTACCTCTATAAAAGAGGGATAATAAGTAGGTATAGTTAGATTATTATCTAGATTAAAAGGATTATTAATACTTATAATAGAGCTAGGGCGAGAAGTAGGCTTAATATTAGGCTTACGCGCGGGAGGAGTAGGCTTCTTAATAGGATCTTTAATAGGAATCTTTATAGGATTCTCTATAAGATTTATAATAGGAGTTTCTATAGGATCCTTAATAATTAGATTATTTGACTAGGTATTAGGATCTACTTCTACTTCTATTATAGAAGCTAGGCGTATTATATATATTTTATATTAGATTAAACTATATTATATTAGCTATATTTATATAAAGAGCTAGTAAACTAACTTATAAGTAATACTTAAGATATTATAGATATAAAATATTATATTATATATATATAAAAAGAGAGGGCGTTAAGTACCTAGAAAGATATTAATAATAGTTATAGAAGAGAAAGTATTAAGGAAAATTTTAGGTATTATAATAATAATACTAAGGCGCTAAGACTATATTAGTATAACTATTATTATTATTTACGTAGAATTATTATATATAATATATATACCTTAGATTATAATATCTACTTATAATAGATAGTTATATTATAATATAAAGCTATAAGTATAATACGTTATAATTATAATAATAATTATAACCTTACTTTATTAAGTTTTTCTCCTTATATCCTATACTAGGTTTAAAGGTTTTTATTAAACTTAATAAAATAGGCTATTTATATTAAACTTAAGGATAAGTTTCTTTAAGGGAGGAGGTAATTATTATAACTAACTAAATAGATTCTATATTATATACGCTTAGTATACGTTACGTCCTTATATTAACTTATAAGGGGGAATAATATACTAGGCTTACTAGTCTCCTTAGGGGGTTTATTAGATCCCCCGTAGAATAATTCTTAGATTTCTTAAGAATTAGTCTTACTATAAAAATGGACTGATTCTATATTATTATATAACCCCTATAATTTGCAATTATAATATAAGATATATTTTAGTTATATAGGATACCTAATATAATTATTAGTAATTAGGATACCCTCTTTACCTTATACTTTTAGTAAACGCTTATAAAAGCCCTTAATATAAATTATAAGCTTTTAATAGCGTATTATTAATAAATAGATAGCCTAATAGAGCGGTAAAATTAAATTATTAAATAATACTTATAAGTCTTTATAAATTACTAGTAGGATAACTAGGTTACTCTACTTAGCCTTAGAGAATATACCTATAATAATAGTATTTATAGTATTATATATTAAAGCCTATTCTTTATTTCTAGTAGTAGAGAGCCTAAACTATTCTAGTTAGTAGATACTCCTAGCTATATTAGCCCTAGTATAACCGCCTAGGAAATAGTAAAAGAATTAGAACACTTTAATATAGTCCTTAAGGAAGAGCTTATTATAGCCTAAAATACCTAGGCTTAGTATTATAATAAGGGGAGAAAGCCCCTAACCCTCTAACTAGGAGACCGCGTTATATTCTATAATATTAATATCTTATTATAAAGACCCTATAAAAAGCTAGACTATAAAAAAGTTAGCCCCTTTTTAGTAGTAGAGGCTATTATACCTAATATTTATAAGATTAAGTTACCTTTATAAATAAAGGTATACCTAGTATTCTATATATATTTAATAGAATCTTATTATACTAATATAATTAAGGGCTATATTGTACTACTACTACCCCTAATTAATAAGATTATAGAGTAGGGTAATAAAAGAGAGTATAAGGTAGATAAGATCCTAGACTCTAAACTCTACTATTATAAACTATAATATCTCGTAGCCTAGAAGGGGTAAAAACTAGAGGAAAATTTATAGGAGTTAGTAAAGGATATATAAAATATATTAGACCTAGTTTAATAATTCTATTAAAAGTATCCTTTTAAAGTATTACTATAGTAGTATAGGTATAGAGCCTTAGAGGTATAAAGCCTTAAGGTATAAAGCTATTAATTAGACCTTTTAGATTATTTTTAAATATAGGTATAAAGCTATTTCTTATATATTTAGGAAGTATAGAGCTATTATAATACGTAGGTTTAAGGTATAAAGCTATTTCTTATATATTTATAGCGTAGAGCTATTATAATTATATAGTTTTAGGGTATAAAGCTATCTTATAGAAAATAGACTATTTAGCCTTAGCTATTAAGTTTATAATTATAGTAATAAGCCTATTAAGTAGAATTAAGTTAGCGCTTTATACTCTATAGGATTTACTACTCTATACTCTTAAAAATCTTTAATAATTATATCCTCCCTTAGCTTAATAGTCTATTAGCCCTATATTACTACTTAAGATAATAACCTCTATATAACCCTATATAGTTTAAGCTTATATTAGGCCTATAAAACTAAGGAGAGTCTTATTAGTATTATTATTATATTATAGAATTCTAATTATTAAATACTTAGTAAGGCTATTAATATTATAAATTAAGTACTTTAAGAGGCCTATTATAATTATAAACTAGAAGATAAATTATACTTAGAGTACCTATTTTTAACCTTATAATAAAAGATACTAACTATCTATTAAAGGTCCTTACTCTTAATAGTATTATAAGTGGATTTAATAGGGATATATTACTAAACGCGTAAAGCTATTAGACTCTATTATAAGTCTTATTATTCTTAAAGGTATCCCTATTACTAGCGTTAAGGCCTAGTAGCCTCTAGATTTTTAACGCCGTAGGATTTACTATCTTAGAGCCTCTTAGGATCTATTAAGGTAATATATTTAATATTAAATCTAATAACAGGTATAATATATTTAGCTAATTTAATAAGGATAAATATCATATATATATTCTTTATAATTAGGAAGATTATAACCTAAAAATATATTATACTACTAGCTTATAATAACTAAACTTAAAAGCTGCTAAAGCCTAGGCTAAGGAATTAACTACTAGAGTTAACTCTTATAAGCTTAAGTCCTCTCCTAGGCCTTTATAAAGTACTATTACCCCTATCTTATATTAATTATATATACCTCTATTAGTACCCTTATACTTAAAACTTTTCCTTAACCTCCTAGATAAATTCGCCCCTACGCCTTACTAGTTATTAGATATAAGGGCTAATAAGTCTAGAGAGGTTTATATAAGTAGTACTACTAGTCCTATCTAACCTTATTACTATAATATAATAAAAATAGAGGAATCTAGAGAGATTCTTATAAGTAGTTCTACTAGTCCTATCTAACCTTATAATTATAATATAACTAAAATAGAGGCTACGCCTCCGCTAATACCTAGTATTAGGAATCTTTAAGGGGCCTTTACTAACCTAATTAGGTAATATATTTATATAATTACTATTATAAAGCGTCTAGATAGTACTATATTTATTTAAGTAGATATAATAGTACTTACTAGGAAAGCTATTAAGGATATTATACCCTTAGTTAAGGCTATTATTATAAAGGATAAAAAAGCCTTTAATATAGCTAAGAGTAATATTACCCCTAGGATATATTAGATACTTTATCAGGGTAATAAGGCCTTAAAGACCTTATAAGTTAAAGTAAAATAAATCCGCGATAAGGCTAAATAGCTAACTACTCCTATTATAACCTATTATCTAGATATTAATTATATTATAAACTATAAAGGCCCGCCTTATTATAATATCCTAGATATACTCCTATAATATATTAAATTAGGCTATACTATAACTAATCTACTTATATAGTTTACTAAAGAATAACGTACTCCTATAAAGCTAGAAGACTTAGGGCCTAAAGATTAGGACTTAGAGTAGGATATTAATAGGGGACTTAGAGGCTAATAGTAGGGTATTAAGCCTTATAAGGGTTATAAGGTATAAGGGGGGGACTATAAATAGAAGGAGTAGCTAATAGCTCTAACTACTTATATTAGCCCTAATATATATATCTTAGTTTATAAGAACTAATAATAATATAACCTAATATAATATACCCTAGGCGAGCTAATAATATAGAACTATTATAAATACTATAAGTTATAAAATACGTACTTAGTAACTTTTAAGAATACTAGGTAATAGGACTAATAGGGGATAAGTCCTACTAATTAGCTATAATATAACTATATTAGGCTAGTACTAACTAGGTAATTATAATAAGGTACTAAGTCTTATTAGTAATTAATAGTATTAATACTTAGTAGGAGAATTAATCGCAGGCGTAATATAGGTATAAGAAACAGGGCTAGGCTAGGGGGGGTACTCTACGCGTATATAAATTACGTGAATCGACTATATTTAAAACCTATATTATACTAGCGTTAACGACGTAGCCGCTATAGCTCTAGCGAGCTTCCCGTTTCTTCCTAGTACTAGAGGAAAATCACGGGTTTAAGGCCTTAAATCCAGATTTTCTATATTTAGGACTTTTAGGCTAGAATAAAAAAAACCCTGAAATTTTCCTATTTATTACTAGTATTTTACCTGAAAAAGGCGCTTTTAGTAGATTTAATAGTTTAGATTTTCTATATAGGTTCCTCGTTTACTAATATACTAGGTATATTATAATTAGAATAATTTAAATACTAGACTAGAAGAGTTTCTTTAAAAGGGGTATATATCTAGAAGAGGCTTAGCCTTATATAGCTACTAGCTTAGATTAAATCCTTAGATATATTTCCTACTATTTATTTATTATTATATCCTATTAATTAAGTAATTCTTATAAAGTTAATCTTAGAATAAGTTAATAGATTATTAGAACTATTAAAGACGATATTTATACTATAGAATATTCTAGTTACCGTGTTACATAGTAGAGTTCGCCCCTTCCAGGTATACGCCTCTTCTAGGTGAACCCTTCTAGATGAAGAATCGCTACAAAATTCATGTATAATTATTCCCCCTACTATAATACTTTAGGTTCCTTGGTTCCCTATTGCCCATCATGATGTCTTTCCCTTCAAGTCGTGAGACAAGTTTTCAGTGGCATATGCCACAAAAGTACGTTGCTGGCTGGGTTGGGTGGGAAATCTGGTGGGGTTGGTCTAGTGTCCGAATTATTCTGACGGTTCGGGTAAGAATCCGACCATACTATCATTCCTCAACAAAACAAGCTAGAAAGTTCTTTCGAGAAAATACGAAGAATGTCTAGTTAAGTATATTCTTGTGCAGAAGTACCATGTGAAACGTTCTCGTTGAAGGTACAGCGTGGGAAACCAATTCGGCGTATGGTCGGATTCTTACCCGAACCGCGAGCCAGGCACGCGGCGGCTAAAAGTGTCCGAATTATCTTGCTTACCGCGTGCCAGGCTCCCTGGTACTTTAACGCCGATTTCATTATTGCCACGACTTGCGCAGCAGCCTTGCATACGGTACCTCAGCTTTGCCTCTCTGACCACATTGCTGTTCATCAGCATTTTTTATGTATCCCATCGTCACCAGAGAAACGTCTGAGTATCTTTCATCCTCTGATGGCATATCCAAAAAAGAAGATGAGACATCCATGACAGTAACCTGGCACGTTCTCCGAATATTTCTACCCCGCTCGGAAAGCCCTATCGTCTGTTATCGAGCATCAGTCCATGATGACGGCTTGGTCAATGTCTAGCACCTCGGTGCTAAATGCTATTGTACACTCTATGCATACCGAGAAGAGCCCAGCATCGTATGGGTTCTTACAGTCGATCCTAGCCACACATCAGGCTCTAACGGAAGTGGTAAGGCTTAGCCGAATTCACAGATCTGATTTTTCCGATGAGGATGACTTGTTGTCAAAATTTGTGAATCTAAAAATTGGATTCGCCAACGAGTGTAAGTTCCTGCTATTCGCAGCCGTGAGAGACCATCAACATGTCGAGAATATGTTCGAGAATCAAAGGCATATCAGCTGGAGTAGCACCAAAACTTGCCATGAGATGCGAGCGATACTGGGCAACTATTGGAATTTGTGCCTCACAATTCTCGATGGCTGCCAAACCAAGGCAAAGACATTGCATCAAAGTGTACAATCGGTGACTGAAAGTAAGACCCTATGGACCTATGGTCTATCCTGGAGCCGAATCAGGGCGAAGGCGAGAAGTCTGTGCGAACCTACTCAAATATTGAAGGACTCTATTGATACGCTCAAAGCTATTATCTGGATGGTTTTACGATTGCAGCCTGAGATTGAAAGGAACTCTGCGTTTTCAGGTGGTTTGAGTCGACGCGTGATTCAAGGAACGACCGAGGCAACTCACGGTCGCTTGTACTGGGTCCAGCAAGCTTCGCAAATTCTAAATGAAACCATATCAAAGGTATGGTTCTGTAGTTGCGACCACTACCATTCCTTAAGTATCTCTTTGGGAACCCGTCCTGCAGAATCAAGAAGTACGGTGTCTCTTTACTTCAACGTGGCCGTGACCTCTGGGACCTCTTTCAGGCGGTATCAGATTGCGGTGCAGAGCGACGAGACCCGCAGACGCCAGAACGTTGAGAAAAAGCTTCCGAATACTGGAACACTTGAAAAGCGATCAGCGAAGAGTGGAGGCAGAGGATATTCGGATGAAATCACCAGGATGGAGCACCGCGGCTCTGGTATTCAAAAAGAGCGTTCAGGGGTTTCTCCAGCGTTCACTGAATCATCTCATGACCGGATGCGTGATTTGAGCTTGGAGAAAGATCTCTGTAATTATCTAGCATCATCATTCTCGTCACCATCAAAAATCAAAGCCAGACAGGAGACTGGATACCCCTGTGTTGGATACCTTGGAACGGAAGTCGGAATTAGGTTCATATTTATTGAGGTTAGCGAAAAGAAAGATCACGCTCGAAGCGTGTATTCGCTCAAGGATCTCCTCACGATCGCTAAGCGCGAGCAACGTAGCTTCTCGCCAGAAGCCAAGTTACGAACAGCTTCTTTCATTGCAGCTGGAGTTCTAGATATGCATCCCACATCGTGGTTCCCTTCTGTATGGGGTTCGGACGTCTTGGTACTCTTCGTCATTGAGATTAAGCACTGGGAAGACGGTTTGGAATGTCCCTACATACAGACGAAACTAAGCAATGGTGCAATTCAGCGTTCTAATTCTCCAAATCCAGCCGCCGATAACCATTCGATACTATACTGCCTTGCAATTGTGCTATTGGAGCTTGCGTTCTCTGCTACTTGGCAGGATTTGCACGTGCAAGAAGATATGACATCCGAGCTTTCAGATTGGGAGAGGGAACTTGTAGTGTTAACCCGTTTAACTCAGACTGTCTCAGGGTTACTAGGTCCCAAATATGCCAAAGTCGTCCGGACGTGCCTGCATTATGGAATTACCGCGACATATAACATCACGAAATGGCAACTCGACAGTATCATCCTTGAGCATATAGTGTTTGAACTGAACAGATGCTTTCTAGACTTATCGCCCAAATTAGGTATGTCCTGGCAGATTTGAATGATCCATAGTACTGAGAAATCGAAGGGGTGACCCTATCCTCCCCTACTCAAGCAAGAAGGTATTGTGACTACCCAAAATCGAAGGTAGAACATTTTGTGCCACGAGAGGACCTTCTTGATGAGATTGGGCAGTTTTTTCAAGAGGATGGAACCACCCTGTGGGGGAAAAGAGTTGTTCTGCACGGCATTGGTGGTTGCGGGAAGACCCAGCTCGCTCTTGAGTATTGCGAGCGATCGAGCAAAGCTGGAATCTTCGATGCAATATTCTGGATAGACGCAACATCGCTTGCTACGATAATGCAATGTTATGTCACAATAGCTGCCACAGTCTTCCCAGACGAGCAGGCTATTTCGGGACACGAGGACGTTCGACCAATTTTGAATAGTATTGAGACCTGGGGCTACTCGACGCTGCTCGTGTTTGATAACTTTGACGGAAGAGACCTATATGAAAATCATGCTTTCCACGATCTAGTACCGCATGGGAAAACAGGACATCTATTATTTACTAGCAGAAACACCACTGCCATGGAATTAGCGCACTTTGTTCCAACTTCTCAGATGTCCGAGGATGAGTCTTTAGAGCTTCTATTCTCAAGATCACAGGTGAAAAGAGATGGTGGAAGTGAAGCCGATGGAACGGAACTTGTTAGCAGATTAGGTTACGTTGCTCTTGCCGTAGACTTGGCCGCTGCACTCATCGGGACTGCTGATGTCAGGCTAGGTAACTACATGCATCGTTTGGAAATTTGTCAAGACTTGGTCGAGGATATATGTCAAGATCTGGGGAGCAGTGAGAGCGGTGTGACCGAGATTGATCGCTACTTAACTGTGGCGACCTTTGCTACTTGTGAAATGACAATCACACATATTGATAATGGTGGGAAGACCGGGAATATAGAAAAGAAACTTTTTACCGCTCTCACTTGTCTAGACAGCAAGGAGATAGGAGAGGAGCTTTTACAGAACCAATGGAAAGATAATGTGTCGAGCTCGTCATTAACACGAGATGGCAGTTGGGATAGCGGCATGTTTGGAAGCGTAGTGGCAAATTTGAACGCGCTCGCATTAGTGACGGTTCGCCATGACGAGACTGGGCGTTTGCTATTCGCGTTACATTCAGTCATTCGGGAATGGACCAAACTAAGGCTCCGCCAGGGTGGTGAGAAAGTGAATTTTCCGTACGAGCGGGGCAAGAACCGAGGTTCTATAGAAGAACGCACGGTCTGAATAAGAAGAATTCAGGATTGGGGACTGAGCGGGAGATGTACCACGATGATGACCGTAAAATTCTGACTGGCACTCTCTCAGGCACTTGCAAACCGCACTCTACACAAGAAGTCGTCGTTCGAAAGTTCGCAACATGTGGAAGGAGAGCTTGGAAGGAAGCATGATTTTTCTGATCAGGGGGAATCCGTGTCGCTCTTTATAGCTGAACTATTTTAGGTAAATTCATAGCGCGGCTAGGAAGGACATTATTCTCACGATGTTATAGCATTCCAAGTTAACTATAGATAATTATCAACAACAGAGTTTTTATCTAATCTATCCGCACCCCCTAAATTTTAGTAGGGTTGTACTAAAACATTTCTATAAGTTAATTTTAATATATTAATAAAATCAGATATACCTATTTCTTTATTATAACTAGGGAAATAAATACTTTTTTACTATACTAGATTTTTAGAATATTTAAATTACCCTATCTTATAAATTAGGGTAATATTCTAGTAGCGCGTTTAATAATATAAATTCTTATATTCCTTATATAAAGTAGTTCTACCTACTAAATACTTATTCTTAAGTCCCTTAAATATAAGGTAGATTATATAGGAACTATACTATATAATATTAATTAAAAAAGTAGGAATAATAGATAAGTAGTTAATACTTAATATATATAAGTCTTATATCTATTAAATAAGTAGTTATTTATTAAATATAATAGGAGGTAAACGCGATTTTAGTAAGAATACCTGTAAAAACGCTAAGTATAGATAAATTAAAGGAAATCTCTAGTATAATAAGTATAATTTATCTATATATATTTTATATATAGTATAATTATATATAATAACTAATAAATATTTATAGCTATTTAGAAAAGAATAATATTATAGAAAATTTCTTCTAGTTTACTTATATCCTCTAATTAGTAATTACTAAGATTAACTTAAACTAAATTTTAATACTTACTCTTAAATTAGTAGTAATAAAGTAGGTTACTTATTAATAACTACTATATCTATATATTATTATACTTTCCTTTAAGCTAGTCTTAACTATTATATAACTAGGTTAAAGTTAATAGGATTTTATAGTACGTTAATATATTAACCTTTAATATTAATCTATTAAAGATAGATCTTTAATCTTAGAAACTAGTTAATAGATTAACTATATTTTATTTAAGTATATTTTATAATAGTATAATTAATTAGGTTATTTATTAACTTTATAAATACCTAGTTATTAATACTTAGAAGTATTAGTACTACTCTTTTACTATACTCTAGCTCTTCTAATATATAACTAAGATATAAAGCTTCTTTATATACCTCTATTATAATAATATATCTAGTCTTATATATAGATATTACTACTAGACTTTATAATTTAAATTACTAGATAATAAGGAAATAATTTATAAATATATATCCTAGAAAAATAGAATATCTTATATTTATTATAATAAGATATATTAGTAAATACTTCTAAGCTATTATTTATTTTACTTAATTAATAGATAAAACTATTATTAATTATTTCTACTATTTAATATAATACCTATTTTACTATATTTATATATTATAAAGTATAATTATTAAGTAGATAACTTAAATTATTAATAATATAAATAATATCTAGCTTAGTTATAATACCTAGTTAATTAAATACTTTTATAATAAATTAGTAAGTCTCTTTATTAAATATAGAAGTAATATAATAATTAGAGGTAATAGTTATAAAAATACTCTACTTTCTAGTTTACCCTTATTTTATCTACCTTAATCCTCTAGATTTTAACTACGTATTTATATATTATTATAAAGCTATTAATCTATACTTTTATTACCTTTTATAAGGTATTTAATAGACTATTTAAAGGTAGATTTATTAGAAATAATATAATTATAATTATATTTCTATTTTATACTCTACTATCTAGCTACTTAAAGCTAATAAAGGTAATTTATATCTAGCTTATTAAAGAGAATCTTATTCTCTATCCTATCTACTATTATATTTCTAGATCTCTAGATATTATATACTATCCTATCTTATATTCTTTATAGTATCTTATATATATTCTTTACTAAAGTTACCTACCTCTTTATACTTCAAATAATATATTATTAATTAATATAAGTAAGTTAGAGAATAATAAGTAGCTAGAAATACTAGAAAGTATATTATAAGGGGAAAATACTATTATAATATAAATCTAACCTAATATAAAGGGATATAATTACTAGTATAAGAGGTTAATTAGTAATATCTCCTTTACAAAAACCTAATCTAACCTAACCTAGATATAAAAACTACGGGTTCTCTAGGGTTTTTAGCTAAGAGATATAGTATACTATATAATATATATAATTTATAGTTTATACTATATATACTATAGAAGTACTTTATAGTATACTTTATATACTATATATATTAAGTAATTATAGTTATTATTATAAGAAATATTTTAACTAAGAAGTCTATAGTATATACTATAGTATAATATCGCGAGAAAACTAATAAAGCTTTAAATAAATACGTATGTCTTAGGTGCTAATACGCAGCTGTATCTGTAGACATCGGTGTGGTAGCGTACTTGCTATGTTACGCACAAAATATTCCATTATTATTGCAAACCTCTGGTAGGGCTCTAGCTATGATGGCTGGTAGTGGACTGTAGGGGGACTATGCGTAGCCAACTCGATGATGTTCCTGATATCGTGTAATGTCCTTATGCTTTATGAGCTTCCCTGGCCTCAACCTAGTGCTGCCAAGCAACATGGAGTCACTTGTGTTTCGCTGCCTAATACTCCATGACTCTAAACTATCGGAGTCATCCTAATCCTCCTTCAAGATGTCCACTGATAGAAGAATTGACTATGATTTTATTGATTCACAGCAACATAGACAACCTGAACGGCAGCGAAAGCAGATGTTGCAGCAAAGACTTCAATTCTTCTAGCGGAGGAGAATGTTGCAATGCTGTCTGTGGTTAATGTACGATATCGGAAATATAATGCCATCCAAGGACAAAGTACCACTCACCTGATAGAAAATAAGAATGTGAATGCCATGACTATTCCCAGGCGAGTCTTGACATTTGTCACAAAATGGAGGATAAACATCGGGATGGTGGTGAGCAATGGCGCGAATATCGTGCATACAATATCTGCCGCCCTTGATATGCAGGTTTCGTCATACTCAGCGAGCCCGAGCTCTACGTCTTTAGCCATGAATTTCTATGCTCATTAGTTGTTGAATGTAGAAGAGGTACGAATGACAGACTTTGAAGCGTTGGCCTCTTAGACAATGGTACAAATTGAGGAAAGTATCTCCGATCCAGCGCTCAAAACGATCCCTTTGTCTGCGGGCTGACGAAAGTACAAGGAAGTCACCTTGTATACCACAACGGTCTTCTTCATTCACATCCCATACGACGCATCCCGGTCCACGTAGACAGGAGTCATTACCCCAAGAGTTGGAAAGCCAGTCTCGAAACAAACCAAAGTCGTGCTTGCTAGGACCATCCTGTTTGCAGATCTCGATCTGCTGTAACAGGGCGTGGTCTCCTCAAGGATCAGTGCGACCTATATTTAATCAACAGTCCCATGATTGACATACTATATCGGTCCAGCATCTTACGGGTCTTCCTCCATGCTTCAGCCTGGCAACCTATGCTAGTCAACAACGACTCATCCAAAGCCTTCCAATCGGTCTGATAAGCCTGAGTCGCTGGATTGCTTGCACATAGCGACCGACAACGCTCATAATCCTCTTCCTGCTCCGCCAAATGGGACTGCATCTCTAATAGCTTGAGGGCATTCAATTTACGAAATCTTCGGAATATGCCCATTCCAGGATCGCGTGCCATTAGCGCAGCAACATTCGGCCAGCCCCTTTCCTTCTCTGACTTCGTAGATGCCAGTTCCGACACAGCAACCTTGTCAATCAGCCTCGAACAAAGCAACGCATTCTAGCAGTCTTGCTACTTGTAACGACTGTTACGTACATCATTAGAGATTGATGATTCCATTCTTTGACGACAAATCTACTTCCGCGAAGCTCGAGCGCTAACCGTCTATGAAATACGGCCAGATATCCCAAGAGTTATTGACGACCGTAATTGCTGCCACAAGAAAAGGATAGAAGGCTCTAGACTGGAGGGTATACATGGCGGGCCGCTCGAGGCTGGAAGCTAGCAATTCATGCATGTCGACGTATGTGACAGCCTGATCGAGTCTCTTTTGGGAAAGGCTGCAATGCAACATGCCGTAGTACATAGCCTGACCATATACTGGAACCTTCATAAAAGTCTGGTCACCGGAAGACTACTCAAGGTTTGAGTAGAATAGTCATATGAGGCATATGATGTCCCTCATTCAAAACCTCCAAGTTGCACACATCCACAGGCCTCTCACGTAACTTTCTTTCATGGCACTTTTGATTAATGAGTAGTATTACTTCAAGCCTGCTCTTTCTGGATCATCGAATCACTAACGGTAAGTCTTGAAACACGTGTTTCTTATTCACCTTGACCTCCTAGTGCTTGACGTCAAGCTACCAACAGCTTGTACCGTTGGCAAATCCAGCAGGGAAGGCACAGGAGTTCTAGATGGCAGCAACAACGTTAAGCTGCCATAAGGACATAGATTATTTATCTGTCCACCGACTCCGATGCACACGTGAGGAAGCCTAGGGGACACGCTCTGAACGACATTTGCATTGATATTTTTGTATGCAGATACCACCAACCCGCTGTCAACTAATGGCACAGGCACAGACACCACGCACTAGACTCAAAACTCGAGTCAAACTGGCGCCAGAAACCCTCCTACTTTTCTTCTTTTATATCGAAGTTGTTCATCTCTTGACAATATATGCCGAGCATTCAAAAGGACTAGGCACTGGCATCGTTGAGCTGTATCAGTTACAGGAGTAGGAAGCCAAAAGCTGTATGCCCTCTAGGGCGATTGCAGTACAATAACGGCGAGTGGGTATTCTTGCTTAGGAAAAGACACAAGTACAGGCGTGTCTGTTCTGGAAGGGTGGCCGCAAGGAAGAATCACCCTTCCTAAGGCACTTGGCTTTCAGCCAGCAAGCTATGTCACAGGTATAAAATGAATAGTGTGGCAGGACCCTTCAATCAGCAAAGTAATATAGACATAAGGCCGAGTGCGCGCGCGCGCACACACACGCACGCACCTGAAGGATTTTCTGGGGGCTCTGTTTTAACCGGCTGTTCACGGTCTGGAAAAATTACCTTTGAAGATGGCATTTCATGAGAATACATACAACAGTGAGCAAGCATGAATAACGCGTCCGCTATGGGAAGGATGGTGCAACGCTTGCAACATGGGCCTGTGACAAGAGACCGTACACCGGCGACTGCGCCAAACTAGCCGGGTAGCAGATTAATTCGGACGCCCAAGACAGCATTTAGCGTATTCAGGACTCATGCGAAACCTTGGCACCGTGCGAAGAAAACCCCCCCCCCCCCCTTTGTATAGGTAAAACTACATAATAATTAACTCTTACAGTATTATTAATTTATAGCGTTCTACTTTATTAGAATTAAAGCTATTTATAACTCTTTAAATTATATTCTTAGCCTTTTATTATACTTATTATACCCTATTTATAGTAGATTATATTAGAGAGCTTCTAGTAGGAGAAAAGGAGCTCTATATTTATAGATTAGTTATAGGTAGAGATTAGATTATAAGATATAAGATAAGAGTAAAGATTAAGTACTTAAAGGTAATAGATAGCTTTAACCTTAATAGAATAAGATATTATCTTCTTACTATAATAGAATATACTAGGAGTCTCTATTTAAGATTATATTATACCTAGTAAGATAGTAATTATTTTAGGTATATAGCTAATAGTTTTATAAAGAAGTCTCTTAAATTACTACTTTAAGGTTAGTAGGAAAAGCGAGGAATAATAAATTTCTAACTTTCTTTATATTCTATCTATATATATATTTACACCTTATATAATTATCTATTTAAATAAAGTTTTATAACTTACTTTAATATAACTAAGGCTTTAAAATAATTAAAATTAGTCTATAAATTTAAAAGATACTTTAAGGTAAATAGATTTTACCTACTAAATTTAATATAATTATAGCTATTAGTAAATATTAAAAACTCTATATATTTAGACTAATCGTATTAGATTAGTACTTTAAAGTAAAGTTAGATACTTAACTTAACTCTTAGTAAGTTAATACTAAATTCCTAGCCTAAGTATTTAAGTTAGTACTAATAATAATAATAGGTAATAATAATAGAGTTATAATAAATATAACTAGGATAGTAGATAGCTAATTATAGTCTAGAAGAATAGCTTCTATTATATTAAGAAAAGCGAGTTAGATAGAAAAGGAGGAGCTTATTAAAAGCTTTGTTAACCCGGTAAACACAGCTATAAAGAATATGGTCGGTGCCTATACTAGGGGCACGACAGACGTGGTACTACAGACGGCGACGGTCGAAGGGCGTAAGGCCCTCGAGAGAATACAGGAGTGGGCGAGCGTAGCCTACCCCTCAGCGAAGGTAGTAAGGAAGACCTTCTACGTGGCGGCTGAAGGGGCGTGTATAAACCTCCTTAATGAAAAGGAAAAGGAGAAGGGGCTAGCGAGAATTAGGGAGGATAATGTTATTACCCACCTAAATACCAACTTTACCAGTTTTAGGTAGGTAAAATATGCGGCGAGACTAAGGCAGGATAGGAGTAAGAAGACCTACTCAACCCTAATTATCGGGGTGGCGACACCGGAGGCGGTGAACCGCCTAGTTCGAGGAGGGATAGCTCTTAGTGGTAGTCTCTTAGTCTATAAGAGATAGGAGCAAGGAGTAGAGATAAGATAATGCTTTAACTGCCATAGATACGGACACTTTACGCGAGAGTATTAAAGGGAGAAGAGGTGCGGCCACTATACAGGTAGCCATAGCTTAGCGGACCACGTTACGGGCGAAGGAGTGACGATATACGCTGCTTATAGAGGAGGCCATAAGGCCTGGAGTAAGGACTGCCCGGTCAGGTAAAGGGAGTACTAGAGAGTGGTATAGAGACGCCGGACTAGGCCGGCGTTCTATAACACGTAGGGCTTGCGGGGAACTAACACCCGCAGCGAAGAGGAGACAGACGCAGATGGTTTCAGGGTAGTCCAGGGTACATCAAGGAAGAGGAAGTCACCGGTACAGGCGGAAAGGGAACTACTAGACCTAGCCCCTCCCCGACAAAGAGGGCGGCCAACCACGATAGTCTAAATAGCCCGTAAGGAGGTAGGATAACAGGTCCTCCCGCTACCCTAGGGGGTACCTGGGGTCGAGGTTACTCTTGGGGGCGCTCAGGCTACAGACGACTAAATGGCAGTGGACTCTAGCCTTATACCGACTATATGGTAGGACAACCGCTCAAGATCCTGCAGTATAACGTACGAAAAGAAAAGGACGGCGTGTAAACGCTACTCCTAGAAGATGCTGAAGTCTAGTAAATGGATGTCTTAGCAATATAGGAGCCATGGATTAACCCGAGGACTAAGTCGACGTACGACCTATCTTATAGTAGGTTCTATCTAGTTTATAGAGCTAAGGAAGACACTCGGGTATGCTTTTATATTAATAAAAGGGTTGATATAGAGAGCTAGGAGGCGGACTTCTCGAGCGGCGACTACTACTCGCTAAAAGTCAGCCTTAGGGGAGGGTAATAAGGAATCTAAGCGGATGATATCTGGATATATAATATCTATAGCCCCTCTCCGACGACGTATAAGTTAAAGGACGGCCTAATAATAATCCCTCTAATAGCGGAGGCCCTAAAGAGGCTAGGGGAATATATTCTCCTCGGGGACTTTAATCTCCACCATCCCCGGTGGAATAATAAAGGGAGAAGTACACACCACGCTGTAGTAGATATATTACTAGGCGAAACAAGTAAATATAGCATGGAAGTCGCCCTACCGGAGGGTACGGTAACATGGCGGGGGAGAGGTCTAAAGTCGGTAATCGACCTAGTCTTTACTACCGAGGGTACTACTAACGTACTCCGAAACTGCGGCCCGAGGGCAGACCTCTAGTATAGATCTAACCACCTCCCGGTATACACGGAATTCGAATGGAGCTGGGAGAGCTAAACCCCAGTCTAGAGGAGGGCGTGGAAGATACTTAAAAATAAGGGGTCCGCTACGAACGTAAGCAATAGGGCCTAGTAGCTTAGACTTTCTCTAGGGCTCCCCTAGATTAGATCCGCCGGCGAGGCGGACGAGTACCTAAGGTAGATACTAGATAGGTTCCAGGCTATCGTATAGGAATATATTCCGTAGGCGAAGCCGTCTAGCAAGGCAAGGTCCTTTTAGAACTCAGCTTATAGGGACATAACGTAAAGGGCTAAACGGGAACTAAAGGCCTACTACCGGTGCCGTAATACTAAGACGAGGGAGACTCTAAGAGAAGCGGAAAGGGCGAAGGTGGCCACGATCCGAAGAGAGAAAACCCTCTACTTCCGGGGGGCTATACACTAGGCCTTAGAAGACCCTCAGGGGGTATAGGCACTGGCCCGGTGGGGGAAGACCAAGAGTATGTCGCTAAGAGCCCTGCCTAAGTTCCCCTCCCTAAGCAGACAAGACGGGACGCTAGCGGCTACCTTCGAGGAGAAGGTAGAGCGCCTTCGGGAAACCTATTTCCCAGCCCCTTTGGGGGCAGATTTAGAAGATATTGCCGAGATAGAATACCTAAGCCCGATGCCAGGGGAAGGGGATCTAACGGAGGCGGAAGTCTATAGCTCTATAAAGAGACCGTCGCAGGATAAGGCTCCCGGGATAAATGGGATTCTAAATAGGTTCCTACGGGCCGTATATAGTAAACTGGAGTAGGAGATCCGCTATCTCTTCCAGGGGTGCTTCGAGATTAGATACTACCTCCGGAAATTTAAGGAGGCTAATATAGTAATCTTAAAGAAACCGTAGAAGGAGAACTACGCCGACCCTAAGTCCTATAGGCCGATCGCCCTCTTAGATACCTTAGGAAAGATGTTTGAGACGGTAATAGCGGCTAGGCTTAGAGATTACGCGGAAGCTAATAACCTCCTTCCGGAGGAATAGATAGGAGTAAGGCAAGGGAGATTAGTAGAAACCGCGCTAGAAATGATTACTAACGTAGTCTACACGGTATAAGGAATAGGGAAGAGGAACGTAGCGAGCCTCCTCTCCCTAGATATCGCCGGAGCCTTCGATTACGTCTCCTACTCCAGGCTACTCTATGTTGGAATTCAGACCGGGTCAACCTCGGTAGTCACTAATCAGGACTAGTCAGGGGGCCTTGGCAGACTAATAGAGATTTCTCGTGATGGTTATTCCATTCTACATAGCTACATCCATCTATTAGTTATCATAATACTATTACACTACACCTAAATCACGTGTAGATAACTCATTGACATTATACATTTCAACAGGTTATAAGCCTAGGTTCTACGTAACCTAGGAACCGTATAAATCGCACAGCAAGCTTTTTACTAAGACTTAGTATTACTCTAGAAGAAACATTCCCAGAACTATTTATAATAGGCACCATCATGTCTAACTATTATAAAATTCAGAAGCTTAAGGGTACTAAGAACTATAAGCTATAGGAGATCGTTATAAGAGCATTACTCGTGGTTAACGGCGTGTTTAAGGTTATTAGACCGGAATATAAACCGCTAACTAACCCTGACTCACCTACTACCGGAGGAGTAAAACTCCCTATCAAGGAGGTGGATAAGGATAAATAGGAAAAGCATATTGATTTAAAGGAGCGAGTACTCGCCACTATTTATATCACTATATCGCCGTCAGTCTATAGTATAATTAAAACTCTAAAGATAGTAAAAGAAGCATAGGCTAAATTAAAGTCATTATATAGGACGGACTCCTACGCCACCAAGAAAATAACGTACTTCGCCCTATATAAGCTTCGTTCAGATCAATTTAAAGACCTTTATACCTACCTCGCCAAATTTAAGGAGTATATAAACAAGCTTCTATAAATGGGGAGTCCGCTAGAAATGGATTTCCAGATAGCAGTCTTCAAGAGGGGCCTACTAGATAATATAAAGGAAGCGGTCTATACCCTTACTAAGATCGCAAGATCTAGGAAGGAGCTACAGGATTTTAAGTATATTACTATATTATTAGTTAACAGGTTTATGCCTTTAAAGACTAAAGAATCCAAGGCATTCGCTGGCAATTTTAGTAAATAGCTAAAGCAAGGTTAATATTAAAACAAGCCTAGTAATAAAAGCCAGGGCAATAATAACGATAAATGTACTTTCTATAGCTGCTAATATAATATAAAAGACTGCTAGCATGTTAATCCAAAGCTAGGACCAGAAGGATTTGTTCCCAAAACAAAGAAAGAGCTGGAGGCACGGAATAAATAATGGTATTAAGATAGATATCCTAGTCGCTAATAAAGCAAATAAAACCTGGACGAATAAAAGCAGGATAAACTCTATACCGCTCGCTTCGAGCACAACCTATAATAAAATAATAAATCCTATAAGATCATCGTCGACTTAGGGGACTAGGAGCATGCCTTCTGGGACCGATCCAAGTTTACCGACTATTTACCAGTCTAGAACCACACGGTATCAGGACTAACTGGGGGTAAACTAATAAAAGTTGAAGGGATCGGAATAGTATAAATCCCGGTAATTATCGATAACAAGGTCAGCGAATTCTTACTAACCGATGTTCGTCACGTACCAAACATCGAATATAACCTCCTGTCTATCACGTAGCTAGACCTATAAGGCTACACGTACACCGGTGGCGGAGGGAAGAATACATTCTATAATAAACACGGCGAGGAGGTGCTACAAGCCTTCCTACATGACCGTACCTACTAGCTGGACACTATGTGGATCAACCAGATGAGGGTATTCCGCCTTAAATCAATAGTCCCGGCCAAGAATGATGCGTCTTAGACCTAATAGCATAAGAGATATGGACACGTTAGTATAGAGGCTATAAAGGCTATAGCACGTGCTACTAACGTCGACTATAAGGCCGCTAATCGTCTACAAAAAATACGAAAAGCAGGAACTATGTGAGAGTTACGTATCAGGGAAAATTACCCGAATGCCCTCACGCACACCAATGCCTAGAGTTACCATCCCTAGCCAATGCTAGCACATCGACTTGGCGTCAGCAAGCTATATGACCACCCTTGGGGGGCATACCAATGTGATGGTATCTATATACGAAGCAACAGGGTTTACCTAAATAGACCATATGACTAGTAGGGCCGAGTTACTATAAAAACTCGAGTTCCGAATAAAACATTAGAAAAACCAGGGGTATAAAACGGCCTTTATTCGAAGCGATAATGAACTAGTCTAGGGCCGTAAATGTCAATAAATCTTCCAGGAACATAGGATATTTATTACCCCATCAGTACCGTATAATCCTTATCAAAATGGGATCGCTGAAAGGAAGAACCGGATACTATTCAGCAAAGTCAGAGCGGTTCTCATTGACGCTGGACTACTATAAGAGTTCTAGGGTGAGGCTATCTACTATGTTAATTACATTAAGAACCTCATACCTAGTAAGGATAGGAAGTCCCCCTTCGAGAAATAGTACGGCTATAAACCTTAATTAATATACCTGAAGCTATTCGGATATTAGTGCTATTCGTTCAACACATCGCCGAACAAGAAAAAACTAGACAACAAGGCTATCAAATGCCGCTTCCTTAGCCACGACGGTAAGAGCATCTACCGCGTATAGGATATCAAGGGATAATATATTACTCGATCAGTACATATAGTATTTAATAAGAGGGCCGCCATGTTGTTAATAGATAATAATAAGCTCCTAATAGAGGGAGACTCTGGCGACGACAACATAGTAGACCTCCTAGGCCAGCTCTAAGCTGACCAATTAGATAGCGGTAATCAGGCCTTAGAGGGAGTAACTACCTCTAATCGACAGGGTGTCGAGGGAGTATTAGATAACACTGAAAATACTAATAATACTAATAATACTGGTAATAGATTAGCAATAAATTTTCCATCTAGCTAATCAACATCAGGCCTGACTGATAATATAAGTAGGCCAACTAGTCCAAATGGACGTGATCAGGATAATCCACCCGAATCAAATCAGAATGAGTTAAATAATTAGACTGCTGATAATAGCCGAGCGGAGTCGGAATTACCAACTAATCAACATCAGAATAGTCAGGATGGTTCGACACGCTAAATTACTACTGTGACACCATCAGCTATCGTTAACAAACAATCGACTCGAAATAATAAATCTCAGAGAATTATTCCTGATACATCACGTCGTTCCGTTCGTGACAAACCACGGATCGACTATAACTAGACGAACAAGAGGGGTATAAAGTCTTCTAATAACCCTGATAGGTTTAGAGCCATGCTCACCCGTATCGTCGCCGGTACTAAAGAGCGTCCCTGCCTAACGTCAATAGACGAGGCTCTTAGTGGACCTAATAAAGACAAATGGCTCGCTGCCGCCGAAGAAGAACTGGCCAATCACGACAAGCAGATAATATGGCAAGAACCATGTCGACCACCTCGTAAAGCATATGTCTTGCTAGGGAGGTGGGTCTTGTCCTATAAATATGGGCTAATGGGCGAAATCAGCCGATATAAAGCACGGTGGGTAGTTAAAGGCTTCTACTAAATTAAGGGGATTGATTTTAATAAGACATTCTCATCAACCCTGAAGGCATCGTCATGGCGACTCCTCCTAGCCCTGATAGCTAAATATGGGCTAGTCGTCGAGTATTCAGACGTTGTCGCGGCCTTCTTGGAATCACTTGTTTAGGAAGAAATCTGGGTAGAGCAACCCCACCGCTTTACTAATAAATAACAAGGACACGCCTGCAGACTAAATAAAGCTCTATATGGCCTCAAACAAGCGTCCTATAAATGGTATAAAACCCTTTATAAGGCACTTAAGTCTCTAGGTTTCAAGCGCCTCGAGCATAATCATTGCGTGTTTATTAACACTATTATAAAAGTTATTATTACGGCTTACGTGGATGACTTACTATTTATAGCACGTAACCGGGACCTAATCACCCAGATAAAGAAGGAACTTGATAAGAGGTTCAACTTCAAATATATAGGAGACCTGAAAGACTATTTAGGAATGAATATTATCAGAAATCTAGACAACTGTTCTATTCAGGTCAACCAAATAAAATACATCAACCAATTATTAAAATAGCTAGGCATAGAAAAATGTTCGCCAGCAAAATCGCTTATAGAACAAGCAAACATCGCTGTCGCCCCTGACGGCTATACAGCCTCCTCATCTGAAAGGGAGGCTTATTAGTCCCTCATGGGAGCACTTAATTAGCTGAGTGTTATAACCAGGCCAGATATTATATACGCTGTTAGTAACCTAAGTCGTTCACTTAACAACCCTACTCCGCAATATATAAATGCGGCGAAAAGGGTACTACGTTATCTGTCAGGAATAGTCGACGACGGTCTTATCTATTAACTAGGCAAAAATGATGGCCTGGAGGGTTTTACCGACGCGTCATACTATAACGACTATGAGACGTCTCGTTCTACTAGGGCGTACGTCTATAAACTATTCAATGGCCCTGTCGCCTAGCAATCCAAATTACAAAAGCTGGTAGCGACATCCACATGCGAGTCTGAATACATTGCTGCAGCAGAGGCATGTAAAGAAGCTCTGTATCTAGGCCCTATGCTCGAAGAGCTAGGGTATAATAAGGGAGCAGTACCAGTGCTCCTAAGCATCGACAACCAGGTAGCTATAAAATTGGCTACTAACCCGATCAATTATACTACTATAAAACACATCCAAATAAGATATCATTTAGTACGTCAACTCGTTTCTAAAACTAAAGAAATCCGTCTCCAATGGGTTAACACTAGAGGCCAATGTGCCGATCCACTAATAAAACCCATCGGCCCTATCAACTTCGGCCTGGCTAGACAATAATTAGGACTAGCTCCGAGCGAAGTATAAGGGCATTCAGATGTGGTGGTTGGCGACAGGGAGCCTACCTCGTTACCACCGATATGAAAGGGAGTGTTGGAATTCAGACCGGGTCAACCTCGGTAGTCACTAATCAGGACTAGTCAGGGGGCCTTGGTAGACTAATAGAGATTTCTTGTAATGGTTATTCCATTCTATATAGCTACATCCATCCATTAGTTATTATAATACTATTGCACTACACCTAAATCACGTGTAGATGACTTATTAACATTATACATTTCAACACTCTATACGATAAAGATAAAGAGGGTCCTAGAGAGGATAATACGCTAGACGGCAAGCTTCCTTACAGAGAGGGCGACTTCGATTACCCTCGGTAGGAGGACGAGTCAGATAGAGTTAGTGGAGACAGGGATCCCCTAGGGTTCACCTATCTCTCCGATATTATTCCTGTTTTTTAATACTCCCCTAATCGAGGAGTATAAAAAGCTAAAGCTACTAATTTAAGTCGGCGGATTTATAGATAATATCTATCTACTAGCCTATAGTAGGAGCACTAAACGGAACTGCGAGGTTCTAGAAAAAGCCTACGAGGTATACCTGCGGTGGGCGAAGACCTATAAAGCCTCGTTTACACCGAAGAAGTACGAGCTCGTTTATATAACCCGTAGAACGAAGGGTGTGAAGATGGACGTAATAGTTAAGCTCGAGGGAATCGAAGTTAAACTAAAGACGTCGATTAGGGTCCTAGGACTTATACTCGATAGCAAGCTGAATTAGAACGTACACCTAAGGAAGGTACAAGCTAAGATAGATAACTAGATTCAGGCGCTCTACTACGTCGCCGGCTCTATATAAGGCGCGATTCTACCGGTTAGTAGGCTTATATACGCGGTAGTAGTAAGGCCTATAATAACGTTCGCGGCGCCAATATAATATAGCCTAAAGAATACCCCCGGGGCAGTAGGGAAGCACGTGAAGACCCTGACGACGATCTAGAATAAAGGACTGCGTAAAGTACTAGGGGCGTATAAGGCCACCCTAATTCCGGTCCTCGAGGTAGAGGCGGGAATCCCGTCGGTAAGAGACTTCCTTGACAAGGCCCTACTATGGAGTAAGATCCTCCGAGGGATATATAAGACGGTCCTAAAAGGGAACGCGAAGATTAAGTCTCGGTTATAACTAAGAAGGGGTAGGAGGCTGCGCCCCCCGCTACCCCCGTCAGCTAAGAAGGAGTCTTAGGCGAAGCGGTTACTAAACGGGGTACTCGATAGCCTAACGCTATAGAAAAGGATGCTAACCTAGTAGGAAGGCCGGTAGTAGGGCCGGTAGCGCCACTACCAGCGGGGATTAGAGGGCCGAAACACGAGCCCAGCACAGAAGGGTGACCTAGTAGGGGGGAGATAGGACCTCCATAAGGGCCTAAAGAAGCCGGAGAGCTCTGTAACGGTCCAGTTACGTACGGACAAGATTGGGTTTAACTACTTCTTATTTATTAGGAAGGTGCCTGGGATCCTAAGTCCTAGCTACCCGTACGGGGCGGCGAGGCAGACCGGTAAACACGTCCTACTATTCTGTCCCGACTATTATACTGGTAGGAGTTAGATGTTACTAGAGGCTGGGTCGGAAGACTATAGTACTATTCTCTCATCACCGATAGGGATAAGGGCGGCGGCGAGGTAGTTAACTAGGTCAGGTACCCTCTACTAGTTTATGCTAGTAAAAGAGATGTTGGCGAGAACTAATAGAGAGGAAGGGCTCCGCTCTAACTAAAGAGAAGAGAATATAGTCGACGAAACCTTAGTATTACAGACGGTAGACCCGACCCCTTGATATACCGCCCCGATGGCAGGCCTATTAGGGGGGGGAGGGAAGGAGCCGAATAATAGTATGGCCTGCGGATAGTAGGTGGAGTTTTTATCCCCTAGCTAGGTTTCTCCCCGAACGACAGGTGCACTAGGCGTACCCCCCGAAAAGTCTACCCTTATTAGCTTTAGCTAGCATAGGAGTATAATTAATCAATTAAATCAATTATATTAAGAACTAGAAATAATATTAGTTTAATAATATAGTATTCTAATATAATAAGAATAAAAGCTAAAGTATTATAATATATCTGTAATATAACTAATATAGTACGCGCTAAGGTCGCGCTATTTTTAATTAACTTATACGCTAATATAGTACTAGAACTATAATAATAGTATATATAGCCTTAATTATAATATATTTAAACTACTTAGATATCTATTAATTACTATAAAGATATATTAATTTCTATAGTATAACTTATATAAGAAGTTAATTTTTTTCTCTTAGGTAGTACTAAGACCGCTGTATGAAAGAATTAGAACAGTAAGTACTTCCTCTAATCTAGCGTTCCTATTACAACGTGTATATGCAAAAGTATAGTAAGGCTGGGGACTGTCCTATGTATTCTACTACCCCTGAGGATACCCGGCCAGCCGCATGACCTAACGCAAATTTCGGGGGACGCTCCCGAAGGCTAGACATCCAGGGAGCCAGGTTGCTCTGGGGCGAATAACCCTCATCGACGAGACTGGCTAGGCCTCAAATGAATCGATCCGCGTTACATTTATCATCAAAGTGCGGGGTAGTTGTAGGTCGTCAGCAACTCCTCCCAATTCCCCAACCCCTTGCTCGCTAACAAAAGCATACGAAAGAAAACATGACTCATTCATTCATTTCCACTGGCTATCGATTTTGGGGGTTGCTTGCATGGGCCGCAACATTTTGTGAGCTCGCAAGAGACTGCTTGAATTCGTCATTCCGCTTCTTGTCTTTATCGGCTCGTGTTGCTGAAACCGTAGCACGTTGTTGTCCATGTTTCTGAGCACTTTGATCCGCTGCAAGAGCACGGGCTACGTGGGCAAGAAAATTAGTAGCCTGAACTGTGTGATAGGATCAGCATATCTATCATACCTTTCTTGTCTTTGTCTTTGTCTTTGTCTTTTATGGGCTTGAGAATCAGGACCCGCCTGGTAAATCTCTGGTCATCGACCCCAACAAGGCCTGTTTTCCGTATGAAGTCCTCCCCTATGAGAAATCTTATATTACTGCCCCTATGTATCCCGTCGACCACGTGAAATGTATAGTCTCTATGGGTTTGGAGGGGCCTTTCTTGATCCCAGTCGGTTGGTATGTACCGCCATTCTGGCTGTGCGATGCTATCAACTAACACCTCTTGATTGCCGACACCTTGAAGTATAAGGGGTGGTTGCACTGATCTTGTAGGAAGGCGCAATTCATTGACCAAAGACTTATCGATCAAGTTGACCTCACTTCCAGTATCGATCGACACGGCGTAGCCTTCCCAACGTTGACGTGAATCATTGAATATGGTTACGCGAGGATCTTTTGGAAGGGGTTTGTAACCCGAAGTCCACATGCGAGCACATCGCCAAATGATTTGCGAAAAGACACGCAAGCAGGATTTTCTGAGGTTTTGAAGCATTGTCAAGACCCACTGGGGGCGATAGGCTGGTATAGGGTCGAATTTTGCGAAAAACCGAGAAAAACCAGCTTCCATATGCTGGCCGAGGTGGTCGAAGAACTCGTCCATCGAGCTGAAGGACTTCTGCAGACAGAAGCTGCATTGTTCCTCTTGTACTGGTCTGACGAAATGTTGAGAATTGTTGGGAGCCAGTATTAGAAATGCCGGATGGCTGGGTCTACAATGCTTCTGGATGAGATGCTCCTCACCTTCAGGCCGTCTTCGGAACGATACGAGGCATGTGTTGCACTTCCACACGTAGTGATTACGGTGATGCTCGATTTCGTGATCAACCCATTCCGATTTGGACCTGAAGCGGCAGGTATCGCCATTTTGGTGGGGAAAGCAACAACAATAAGGTTTGCTAAATAGGGAACGGTACTTCCTAGACAAGAAATTTTTATTGGTGATGATGGTAGTTTCTGGACGATTGACGCACCTGAGTTCTACGATTTTGTCCTCAGTCTTGGCTTGAGGATATTTCGAGTTCGACCGTATTGTGCGCAAAATGTGTGATCCGGATAGCAATGAAGTCATCCAAGTTTCAGCAGAATGAGCGCCAGAGCCACCAGACAATTCATCGTCAGAAAGAGATGAGAAATGAGTGAACTGTGTGGAGCTCAGACTTGAAGGCTGCGAGGTGCTAGATTCCGGTAAATGTGAGAGTTGGTTCTGGCGGTCCTCTTCGCTATTATTCGCAATAAGACCTGCACCGAAATCTTCCTCACCAGACATTACTCTATTCACCATTCGTTCTTCTTCCTGCATTCCTTGATCGATCCTTGCTAAGAGAACGTTTGAGGCTTGTGGAAAGCTTTCAAGAAGTTCGTATCGTTGGAGAGGCCTACGAGATCCGGCTTCGCAAAGATTCTCAAACAAGTTGCGAGAGGTCTCGAGCGAACTAAGGCAATTATCAATCCTATTCATCAGCTCGAGACTTATTGCTTCAAATATCTCGATAAGATCCTCTGAGTGGGGATGCATCTTCGATAATCTATAAGAGTCAGACGCAGCTCGCGAGCTCTGCCCAACAGAATGTTGTATTTCTCGTTCGATATACCTTCGGTCAGCCGGTGGGAAGAATGGTGCGGCTGTGTCGTATATCAGCGATTGGTTCTTGAGGCCCAGGTCCGTAACTTACCGGTGCTGAGGATCAACATAAGGGATATGAGACTCGATGTGATGGAATTTCTCAATTGCACAGCTCGCCCTAGTCTCTCATCCAGATCGACCTCAGCGTGTGTCGATACTAGAAACCGCTGACATTGATCGCGCACGGATCTGGCTTGCGGATTTTCATGTGCTCCTGGACAATGTTTGTATGCTTCTGATGTTTGATCACACAATCGCCGTACTAAGACCATCGAAGACCCTATGTCTCCTTCGTTGCTGTCCAGGAAGGTCTGAGGAAGCGATGTGATCCACTTATGGGTTTTGACATGGTTCATTGCTGAATAGTGGTTATGATCAGCTGTAGTATGGGACAGCCTTCGTCTTCACTTCGTAAAGACGGGCAGATGTAGGCCAGCCAAGCCTCTTACTAAGACTGCAGTATGTCCAGTATCTCCAGTAGCTCGTGATGATGCTTCGTATACTCGGAATTCCTTCGTGTGTTTAACCAGTTACGTCGTGGTTAGGATAATTACTAGATAGAGAACCCTACCAGATTTCCCACCTAACCACGCTAGTATCATATATAGTAACGTACTTTTAGAGTATATGCCACTGAAAATTTAACTTATAACGTGAAGGGAAAGATATTATAACAGGGAGTATAGAATTAAGGAATCTGACTACAACATACGACGTGCCAGTGAAGGATAAAATCCGGGAGCTTATCTTAGCGTCTTGGCAATGCCTCATAGACGTACTACGTCATAGGGGGGTTAAATACTAGCGTCTTGGCATTTTTTGGTGGTGACTCTAAGTTCTGACCAATCAAACCCCTGTCGCGCTAGTATTTAACCTGCCGGATACCATAGTAGACAAGATCCCTGCCAATTTGACCCGCCAACTTTGCAGGAGAGAATTAGCAGAGACTTTCGAACCTGCCCTCGTGCTGTTTTTGGAAGGGGAGTGATGAGTTAAAATCCCCTTTTGATACGCTGACAACTCCCTAAATGGATTGGTTACCCTTATTAGGCGAGTCTGGGGTAACGAGCGACCGAGCGAAACCCACGTTACAATACTAGGATGAAGCCCGTTCACATGAAGGATCTCTGACAACAATATCTACAAACACAACGTTTATTGATAAGCTTATCGGAGAGATGAGTTCACATCACACAGGTGCACGAAGTTTTCCAAGCCATTGAGCGCAACCCTGCAATCATAATGCATACAACTAGGGGAGTTCATTGTACGCGTGGTTCGATCAAAGCCTCCTTACCTAGCCGAGATGCAATGCATACCCTTACTGCAGCAAAGCGATACATGGTCCTCAAGCCAATCAATGGTTCGACCGACACGACTTTAAGATGGTGCAACAGCCTTTCACCTTGGTGGTATATTTTGGCAGCAGAGCCTAGCAAAGTAAGAGTATAGGCAATAGAGGAGGACATCAATACCTCCAGCATCGCTGTGATGATACATAGGCCAGGTATGGTATCACGCATATCTTCCGGTGGAGCGGTGTTATGAGCTATTGTGAGCCCGGCTGACAACATCGTGAATAGTACGAGAGGCGATAGGATCCTGAACACGCAAAATGTCCCGTGCAGGGAAATGAACTTGACACCTCTAGGAGCTTGCTGTTGGGCGGATCTTCGACGCTTGGGGTGGAGAGAAGAGCTCAGCTCGCGGCTTGATTAGGGTCCCTTCCAATGCAGCGAAAGTGGATTATATACACAAGAACGCAGTGTGAGATCGCAGGTCAAGGCTTAACAGGAAGCTTGTACAAAAGAGATGATATTAGAGTACAGATATATGGGGAACAAAGCGCAGGTGCAGTCTCGCGGCTGAGCGGTAAAAGAAGGTTGTAGATAGGATAGCTTCCCATGTATCTGATGGGATGGAAGAAGCTGAAAATTCCATACATCCAACCGGCTCGTTGATCCTGCTACTGGCGTACCACGTTCATGGTGAACACAAAGCACGATATAGAAATTTTGAATATTATATACATGTTGCCCATGCATGAGCAATCGAAACAAGCTTGCCCGGTCTGCTGGATTCAGCTGTCCAGAATGCCTTCATTCACCAAGTATCCATTGAGACCAGACCCAGAGGCTAGCCATAGGTGCGTCCCCTTTGTGTACACTAGGCTTGCCAGCGTTCTAGCGCTCTTCAGAGGCAAATTATCGGACTAGATGAGCTATTTTCGATCCTGGTCATCGTCTGTGCATCATGCTCTCTGCGTCAGTCAGCTTGGCTCGTCTACGTCAACATCATCGAAAGCCCACGAGATATAAGGCTTGTGGGTCTCCTGGATCCTACTCTTTGCTTTTCAGGAAGGATTATGCCAGATCATTACCGTAGTCTTCTCCAGGACTTAGAACGCGGGCGATGCACCTCACAATCCCCCTCGATATCGAAGAGACCATATCCCAAGTGCCATTCAAAACCTGACTCGGTTCCCGAGGATTTCTCTCAACAGGTATTCCCACGGTCCTGAAGTTCCTCCTCATCAGCTTTGGCGAACAACCAAAGCTTTCATTATCACTATCGGTTCTCTTGTGTGCACAGTACATACCTCAGACCCGGTGCCGAGCTCGCAGAAGTGGCTGAATCATTGGAGGTAATCCGCGATCTCGTCAAATCCTCTTGTGTGCCAGGACTAGGAATGCCGGCAAGGCTGGTAGCCGTCTACATAATATTTTGGGCTTAGGTTGTAGCAGCTGTGCGGATGGGCAATAATTGATGGGGAATACTCGACGAGCTAGGTCTACTCAGCAACGAAAAGTACATATATTGAGATATATCAGGCTTATTCTGATGTCAACATTCGTGAAATACCAACAATGAATGATTGTTAATCCAAAGACCATTACAGTGAACCATACTAATCAGCGAGTAATCATGAGATGTTGCGCTATAAAAGCCCACCCTTCCATCACCCCCCCATAAAGTCTTCAGTAACGAATCCATCCAGAGCCCCAATAGTCCCCAAACCCAACCTTTCCCCAACCGCAAAGCATCCACTCCAAACCAATCCAATCAGAAACCCCGGAATCTCCATAGTTGAGAATACCCTTCACACACACAACATCCCCCATCATCTTTACCAGAGAATCTCAGCTTGAGTTTGATACGTAGTACCATGAGTTTCCCACACACACACATTCTCGCCAATGGGGGTTTGATAATGATACCATATTTCGGAGTAAGAACATATCGACTAGGCGTTCTGCACGTACCTTCTATTATCGTTGAGCCTCCAAATCACAAAGCAACGCCCTTTCTAATTTTTACAGATTTAATTCTGTACAAAGCTAGCGACTATCAGTAATCGTAGATGCTGCATCAGGATGTTTATTGCTCGTTATATTTACGATGAACGCTAGTAGTCATCACGCTTTTGCCAATCAGGACGGATCTGCGCCGTGTCATAGCACAGCCCTGACGAATCGGATGGCCAAAACAAACGTACAGAGCTATATGCTCATTCATGTCATTGATATCATCCACATTCGCTTCATGTCGAGTCGGAGTACCACCTCAGTGCCCTGCGAGTCGCACAATCCCCCTCAATACCCACTCCTCGCAGAAACGACACCAAAGCAAGGCCCGCCCTTCCCAAACATCTTCCTCAAATCACCAGCAATAGCCTCTGGGAACTCCGACGTCGCAAAATGCCCACCCCTCTCATGCTCGCTCTGATAAACCACCGGACCGAGCGTCTGCGCCCACGTCTTCGGCACCACATAGTGCTCCCGCGGGAAGTGCGCAATGCCTAACTTCACATGCGGTATCCACTGCCGCAAGCGGTAGGCGTCGACATCCGAAAACGGCTGCGGGTGGGTGGCTTCGTAATAGATGCGCACGCTCGCGGCCGGTCCGGCGGTCGAGAACCAATAGATCGATACCCAGGTCAGGATCTCGTCGTCGGTCCATCGGTAGCTGTCGCTCCAGTCGTGGAGTTTTTCGTAGATCCAGGATAAGAGGGCGATGGGGCTGTCGGCCAGTGCGAAGCCGATGGTTTGGGGTTTCGTGCTTTGGAGGAGGTTGTAGCCGAAGCTTTCGGCTTCGAACCAGGCCGATCGGGCCTGTCCTGTTTTCTCCCGATCGTTGTAAGGGGTTATGGCGTGTTGGAGGGCGAGGAGTGGTTGTTGAGTTAGTTTGGGGGGCATGGCGAGGATTAGGTTTATGTGTGATGCTTTGCAATGGTCAGGGTATTGCAGGCCCATTGCTCTCGTTACTGAGTAACCCCAGTCGCCGCCTTGTGTGACTTTCGGCGGATCAGCGAGGGGTGCTGTTTGGGAATCTCGGAACGGCTCACCATATTGATTGTACCCAAGCTGGAGCATTAATTTGTGGCAGGTTGCGGCGTATTTTGTCAGAGTGAACCCCTTCTTGTTAACTCCTTGAGAGAATCCGAACTAGACAGATTGTAAGTAAGCGATTGTCTCGCTAAGAGGCAGCAAAAAAAATCCAGTGAGATGGCAGCAAGTATGGTTGATTTTATAGAGTCTCGACATAGTGTGTCTCGTGCTCACATTGGGTAACGAGGGCGCTACAACATGGAAGCCAGGATTATCGTCGTCACCTTTGAGGAGTGGCAACAACTTGCTCACTTCAAGGAACGATCCCGGCCCTAGAGTGCCCTGTCAACCAAAGCTAGATAGAATTCTATAGGTCTCTACGACGATACCTACATCCGTGAGAAAAGAGGAGTGGAATGGCACCCTTCTTGGCGCTCGGTTGATGAATGTCTAGAACTCGATCTCGTTAGCCAACAGTAGTATTAGACGGCCGTCTATAATAGTCCCTCACAGTGAATACCAAGATCCCCAAATCCATCAACGTTTACATTGGTTTGATAATGCGGCATTTCATTGATTGTTGCCTCCACTTTCCTCCAGTCGAAGTCTTCTTTCCAATAATTCACAAGCCGCCGTATATCAGCAACGGGAGTACCGAATTGCCAGACATCCTGATCTTCATATTCGAGCTGATCAGGAAACTTGGCAGTCGAAAGACGTTGCTTAAGGTCTTCGAGAGCTTGGTCTGAGACTGCTATTTTGTATGATTCTGGCGCCATTGCGAATCTTTACGGTGGAAATCAAGAGCGAAATGGGGTAAGAGTGGATTCGTCAGCCTTCAATAAACAACGAGATATGATGCAATTTTAATGGCGCCAAGGAGCTTGACCTGTCTGAGACAAGCGTTGTGAATGAAACGACTTTGGAAACCTTCCTCGTACAGAATCTGAGGGTCAAAAGGAGATATCATAGGAATAAAAGTATAGTATTACAGTCCACATGCCAAGCTAGAATCCAGAAGCCACCTCAGGGATTCTAACTCACGTGACCGATAGAATAGTTCTAGCTGTCGTAAATCCTTGGCAACGCACATCGCGAAAAGTTACTCGACCACTCCAAACCTAATCCTACTTATAGCCTTGCAAATGGTCTCAAGCCTCTCACAAGCATCCGTCCGTGTGTCCAGTCCGCACCTCCAGAGTCCCACATCCTCAGTCACATCATCAGGTCGACAATTGCGGTCTGAGCTCTCACAAGCTGTCGAGCGAACCATGGTGCTTACAAGGAGTCACGATCACACACCTGCAACAGCAGGTAAAGAGAGTGCAAGAGACAATGGAATGGAGTCTGTGACGCCTGGGAAGAGAGAGAGAGAATACGATGCAAACGCAGCTACCCCTAGCCAGCCTGCGGCGAAGAGGAGAAAGGCGGTAGAGACATTGAAGAATGACATCACGTCCTCTCCTCAGATTGCGACGGCTGTTGTGATTGAGGTTGTCACACAGGATACCAATGGCATGCGAAAGATGGAGTCATCGCAATCGGAGCCAGACGCACGGTTAGAGGGAGTTACAGAAATTGGGGCTCCGGTATCGACCACTTCGCCACAACCTAGGACGTCTGTCGAACTTATCAATGATTCTCTGACCGAGTCAGTGTCTGTGGCCTTAGATCATGCAGGAGGTCGAGAAGAATGTCGAAAAGAAACACTACTGGCAGACGACGATGAGCCAGGCCAACTCCCGCCGTCTTTGGATCGCGGAAAAAACCTGAAGAATTTGACGAAGGTCAACAAACCTTTAACAGAAGATGGCACAAACCCAGAGCCCAGTGACAGGGTCATAGACGACCCTAAGATCACAACTTCACCTTCCACCCCTCCAAAAGGCACCCACAAGCGCTTCGATAGCACTGAACCAGAACCTTTCCAACCCCAATCACAAGAAGAAACCGAAGACAAAGAACCACCCGATAACAACAAGCCATCCGACACCAGCGATGACGAAGCCCCAGAAACAGTCACCGCATCCTCAGGCCAAGCCCAAGCCCTCACCGCCGCCCTCGAACAATCCAAAGCGGCCCTACAGCTAAAGAAAGAGCGTAAATCGAGACGTCGAGAGCGGGATGCGAAATTAAAAGAGCAAGCCAAAGCCGCCGCGAAAAGAGCCACGAAAGCCGACGTAGCACCCAAGCCCTCAAAGCCAAAACGCGCTGCCGTGGAAGCTATCGATGAAGACAATACACCCGTACCAACCACCAAACCCCCAACCCCACACAAACCAAAACAGCCCCTTCCAGCCCTATTACCCGACCACATCCTCACAGACGAACCTCCCATCCGACGACTCCTACCCCTACCTCAACCCCTCACCAGTAAAGCCACCCCAAACCAGAAAAAGAGATTCCCAGATCTAGTCCCGAAACGACCCAAAGATATCAAGAAAGGGGGTGTTAGGATCCGCGTTCTACGGGAGGCGAATGGGATGTTGCCGCCGAAAGTCAGTCGGCAGGGGAGAGCGCTGAGGGAGGCGTGGTTGATGGGGCAGAGGGGTGGGGGGACGGTGGTGGAGAGGAGGAAGATGAGGGGGCAGGGGGGGTTTGTTAGGAGGTGAGTTTTGGGGATGGTCTGGGGATGTTGAGTAACGGGCATGGCGTGAGGGTGGTGGGTATGGATAGTGTGTAGAGTGGGGAGAGGATGGTATTTACAGTGGCTAGAATATGTAGTAGTATTATGCTGCAAATGCTAAGAACTGTGAGAGAATTGGCATAAATCTGTGAAGGTGAAAGATCATCCTCTAGCAATTTGTACACGTAGCCTAAAGTATTTACAATCAACACCTTCGCGGGAAGGAAATCGATTAGATAGCCCCTGATCTTGATGGTTCCACAGCACCTCGCTGAGCCTTGTAATACCTCTTCCCACTTCGACACCCGTTGCCGTAATGTGCCGTATATCTGAGCTGTCGACATAGACTCTTCAGTCAACGCCAGCGTAGAGATCAACGACGATATTGATAGCCGCGACCAAGATCTCCGCCGCAATAAGGACGATGACTATCCCCCCCAAAATTAGCCACAACGATCATCTCACAAGTGCCACCTCGAACACAAAAGGCCCAAGAGTGAGAAGAAGAAGAAGAAGAAGAAGAAGAAGAAGAAGAGAAAACAAACATACCGATCCACTCCAAATACTCCCCATGCTTCGTCCCCACCTGATCCTTCAACACAGCCAACAGATCCCCAATAACGCTCAATCGCTCCGTCAACAGCCCCACCCGCTGATCCATCTCCAGATAGCTACGCACGGCCGTATACACCGGTTCCAAACTCGGTTCCGCCCACATGAGCTCCGGACTATCGAGCACCGACCCCTGGAGGTGGATATTAATGCGCAAAATGAACAACTGCCCGATCTGCTGATGTATCTGTCTCCGATTCAGACTGATGGACCCCGTCAGTGCGATCTCGGCTGGGAGAGGGGATGTGAGCGTAATAGTCGTGGTGAGCAGGTCTTCGAAGAGGGAGGTCTTGACGCTCTGGGCCAGGGCGTGGGAAATGGCCAGCTTGGTCATGTAGTTTTTCCGGTCGCGCAGGGAGATGAAGTCGTTGTAGATGCGGGCCTGGTATTCGCGCGTGTAGTAGAAGTTGAAGTTCTCGGTCTGGACGTCGTCGGCGGCGAGTTTTTCGGATTCGAACTTGGCGATTTCGGTGAGGAAGCGCTGTTCTTGGGGGAGGGTCATGCCCCAGATTACGACGGTGCCGTAGTCGAAGAGGAAGACTTCGGGGGTGTGGACGGTTGTGTCGAAGTCTTGGGAGGAGAGGGTGGGGGGGTGGTCTTGGGTGAGGGTGCGGAGGGTGTGGTTTGGGGTTGAGGGGTCGCCGTTGTCGAGGGTGGTGTCGCCCGCGGAGGTGGAGAGGTCGATGAGATCTTCGTTGTCTTGGTGTTTGCTTTCTGGTACTTCGAGCGCGATGTCTGAGTATCTGCGCTCTTGCGTTGAATGGATTTCGGGATCTTGGTCGTCGAGGACTGCGTGCTCTGCTTCGCTCGGACCGCTTTGCTGAGGCGTTGGTCTTGAGCGCTCGTAGCTGAAAGGTGTATATATGCATTCGTCGAAGTGTTTCGGATTGGTTCCCCGCGTCCTCGCCTTGCCCTTCAGATACCTCATCAAGCCTTCCAAGCGATACGAACTCGCGGTGCAATACGCCGTCACCCTCGGCAATCGGTCCCTATCCGCTTTCCCTAACCTTGCCGCATCTCTCCTCGCCGTAGGATCTTTGATCCTCGTGAACTGACTGTATACATCCCTCCCACTTTCCTCGTCAGGTCCGTCCTCCCCCGGATCCGGATTCGGAAGTAGTTTCAGCTTCTGCGCATTCTTTGTCGTTCGCTGAGGTCCGATCTTGGCGGCTGGGTTTGCCAGCATAGGCGGTTGCGAGAGAGGTGAGCCATGGCTATTACGGCGGCGGACCTTGCTATTTGTAATAGAAGGCTTGGGTTGCACCTGCTGGGCGCTCAAGGAGCTAGGCGAGGATGTGGCAGCTGAACGCAGAGGAGCTGAAGCAGGATTTGTATTCGACGCAGAGACGGTTGTATGTGGATTAAAAGTTACGGTCCTTGGCGATTTCGGAGAATTTGGCGGGCTCAATGTGGTAGATGATGGTGGAGGTAGGAGCGGTGATCTTTCTGTTGATGCAGAAGCCATTGCTCTGTTTTGAGTAGTGTATCCTGGTGGCTACAGGAAGGCTTCCTTGAAGCTGGCCGTTCTACTGAGCCGCGATATGCACATTTGGTGTTAGACATGACGACGATATTCTACCAGACATTGCATGCCAAGATCAATTCATTTACGGGCCCATGCCCTGATATGATTGGGCCACGCATCCCTGTAGGAACGTGGCTAATTAGCCACATCAGGCTCAAATAATCTCCTTTTCAACACAAGTGGCTGAGCTGCACTTCTGACAAACGGGTGGCTGCAGAGCTGCGTACTTGACACATCGCTCGAGGTATGGTAATCCTTGCTACGGCATTCAGCGACCCCAATCCGCGACTCGATTTTCACAATCAGCATCATCAAGTTCTAAGGATCTCCGCGACTGATTATCTATCCAGTCGTTATGGAATGGGAGACATAGTTCTACAAATATTGGCAGCCTTGCAATCTTGATGCGTACCTACCAGGCTCACCCCCTTCAATGCAGGTCGTTATGTACTGTTATAGTCATAAGCATAGCAGATCTTTGTTCATACCGGACTTACTTGAACGAGTCTTCCGGTCTGGATAGCTGCCACAGTAAACACCAAAATCGGTAATGACAGCTGAAGAATAGAAGACTGATGCGAGTGTTCTCAGCACATTGCTGAGTCAATCCAACATGCGCTGAGAGCCAGTCAACCCGGAATCTGCAAGAGAAGAGATGGAGTCGACCAATCAAATTGCTCAATCGTACAGCTCTTTGCAATGATGTCGGCGTATCACTACCTTATACAATCCTTTCTGACTACTTAATCCGTAACCATAGAGGAATCTGACCTCTAGAACATAGACGGAATTGGCTACGTGGTATTGCTGGCTGGGATTCATCGAACAGTACTATTTCATGAAGCAGACACCGATTTCAACGATTTGGACCTCAGCTCTTCACGAGAACCAATCATGTCAATTCCTTTTGCAAAGTTGCATTCCCTTTCCAGTCGCTCTGAGAATGAAATACCGGTCCTTCCGGAAATTCCGGTGAGAAAGTTGTGATTTCATCAAATTACACCCTGTGCCATTCACCAATTCATTTAGGACTCAAGTCCACTGGAGATGATCATCAACTTAGATCTCAAATACGGTGGAAGCTAATATTCATTTTAAATTACATCTACGCGTAAGGAGGAACTAGATCTGGTCCTTACGTTGTCGGAAGTCCTTCGTGGCTTGTTCGCTAGGACCGGATATCCACACTCTGTACACACCAGTTAATGATCAGCTAGGACGAAAATTCGCTCAACCCTTCCCCTCAGCGTTCTAGTACTGAACGTCTATCCATCGACACAACTTGGGGGCATCCAATGATATCTTGTCAAACTGTGATATTTTTGGGTTCTACATGGATGGCAAGATTATCTAGGAAGACTAACACGTTGCAGCAAACAGGCTTGGCAGGAATATGGCCATGACTATGTTCCTAATAAATTTTGCTGCGGATTCGGTAGTATCGCTCTCGAAAATCAGGCTTTCCTTTCCCCTACTGTTGACATGGATTGGGCTTGTCATGATGCATGAAGTTGCGCCGAGAGATGCGAGACATGGGTTCCCACTGTCGACGGGCGAATCGCTGACGCGAGTCCGCAGATTTGGCGTAGCAGGATGCGTTTGGGTTGCCTGTAGGCATGTCCATCCCCAGTATCGATTTGTCCAGTGAGTCGATGCTTCCCTTGTCCTCATGCTCGCTGTCCGTCAGATCGGTCACTGCAGCCTTTTTGCTGCCACCCATATCTTTGAATCCTGGGGCGAGGAGGGATTCGAACCCATCCTTTGCTACCCCGAGAACTTCGTCTGCCGCTTGGCTCAGACACGACCTGTTTCCGCAGTCACCGCATTTTGCGATCAGGCTCTTCACCCCCCAATACAAGCCACTAAAGCCGTCTCCGGTTATGTCGCCCAGCCAACTGGTGTCGATGTAGATGCCTGCGAGGTTGAAGAAAGCGTAAAAGCCTGTCTTCACGTCCATGGTATAGCCGAGAGCGTTTTCGAATACTTCCTCTTTCTCTTTGGGCGCTGTACAAGCACTGTTAACATCTGTTCGGAAGCGATCAGCTTCGCGGAAAGAAAAGCTGCGTGAGTCTTCTAAGTATTGCTTACTTTTATATTCCGCCAATCTGTTATCAATCCTGACGATATCAAATTTAGCCCCGAGTCCGATGCCAAGTTTACCCATCGGCAGACCAAGGTTGAGTCCGGCCTTGGGTCCAACGGCAATGTTGAAATGTATTTCAGTGTCATGTATTGACAGGTCTGGCTCCAACACTTCGATGGTTGGTTCAAATTTTTGCCTGATTCCTTTATTATCGCCCATGATGTCCACCTCCATCTTGGAACCCTTAGGGATGGTCACATCAAAACCCGGAAGAGTCCTACACTGTCAGCTGACATTTCCACCTCACATAAGGCATATGTGCTTACGCGTCGACTTTAGTTGAAATGCCAAAATCCATCCAAAGATACACTCCGATATCCATGGGCCAGACGGTATAGCCGAACTTCACGGTGTCATCAACCATTCGAACCACAACGAGACGGATGGACTCACATTGGAGGCGCCTTTGCCCGCTTTCGGATCTGTCACTTTCTTTGGGCCTTCCGCTTTATCACGAGACGCTTTGTCCTCCCGAGCAGCTCCAGGTTCCCAGGACAGGCCCCCTCTGGTGTAGTACCTGCCGCAACCCATATCACCTGGAAACATGGCCAGACCAGGGATGGCAATGCTACAGTACGCGTCCACCCCCTCGCTTGTCTTGATCTGGATTTGTTTCCGAAGCCTCACTTCCTCCGTCACGGTATAAGTGATATAGGTGCGCTTGACATGATCCTTGAAAGCCTGGCCAGGGTCCCTTCCATCATCGTCATCACGGCGGCTGAGGTGATCATCATCATCACCATCATTGCCAGATCCAACGGTAGGATGGAATTCGATATGGAACACCTGGTCTATCCTTCCAACAGTCTTGCAATCGATGCAGTACAATTCAAATAGCGTAGGAAGCCCGGTGCCTGCAGCTTTACTATACTTACATAAACAACAATCTTCAGGATCTGGTGAGAATCAATCTTGGGGGTCACTTACTCTGTTGGCCAATACTTCTTCCTCGATTCGCTTGGCTCTTTGCTCGTGAAGTCTATCTCATTGTCTGGGCTTTCGAAATCAAAAGAAAGCTGTGCAAGCTCCTTTCTCACGGCTTTTTCCGCGCACGTTTTGGATGAGTGGAGGAGTAGACACTTCCCCCACAGTTCAAAATCATCGTCCCAGTCATCCGAGTCGCTTTTTGCACGTTTATGTCGATGAGACAGAATAACGTCTGAGGGAGCACTACCAACGATGAGTTCAGTAGGCGCTGGGAAGTATCTGTCTCCAAACTCCAACGGCTTGCCAGTGACCAGGGCAGTACGTGAGACGTCATCGAATACAATAGACAATGACCTGCAAAAGTGAGCAAATGGACTTATATTGTGGAGATTGCATGAGGATACTTACTGGAATGAAGACCGCTGTCCATGTGGAGCGAAACATGAAGCATCTTCACCCATGAAGATAAGGTTCTTCTTTCCTCTCCAAGCCTGTTGAGCCGCAAGGTAACACGGGAGATCCAAAGGGAAGCTCAGTATGACGGTCTCATTGTCCGGCGAGGGCGTGCAGAGTCGTTCTTGCGGCCGCAAGAGTTCCTCGAAGTTCTCGAAGCTTACGAAATTGCCCTTCGGATGCTTGTGGATGGTGGTATGAATCCATTTTGGATCATCTAGTATTGAAAAAATTGTGTTAGGAGGCATGACAGGTAACGTCTGGTAGGGTTCGCGTGGGCTTACCTCCAATCGAATTGAAAGCCTCTTCGCTCGTGGGATTAAAGACTGTAAGGTTGGTGGGAAGAGATCTGGAGCGCAGTCGTTCTACAGATCGGGCTCGCAAGGCGAACTGCTCTCCATCGACGATATAAAGATGAGACAGGAGGCTTAGGAGCAAGAAGATGATGAAAAGGAAAGGAGTCATCTTGAGATACTGCGATCGGAAATGTTCAAATTGCGTGGCAGTGATTGGGACTGTTCAACTTGGATGATAGGAAATGGGTCCTCCGGGGACGAAATGATATATATATATATTGAATTTTCTCGCTCAAACTCTCGCATTTAATGAGGCTGAAAGGTGGAGAATCAGCAAAAATAGCCTTTTGATAGCCTCGCGCAGGGCGCCGATTGAAATAACGGAGGCAGATAAACGCCTTCCCAAGCCATTTGTAGGAATCAATTCCGCCAATCTGAACAGCAACACGCAACGATATGCTATCTGTGTATTCACCACTATCGCAAAGAATTTCTCTGCGTGTGAACGTGTTCTGAAGCCATCCGGCCCTTCGCCGCCTATTTATCATACTGAGGCTGCTCGGACTTTGCTTTCACCAAGACGGGTAACAGCGGACAGAGGTGACTCGCAGCTGAGGACGTTGATATCCGGCTACCAATCAAGAGCCAACCAAAGCCACTCTTGAGGAGAACAAGCATGCCAAGCACAGTATCAAGCCACCAATTGAGATGGATCGGTCCGAGAAGTATATCATTCAATAAGGCTCCGACCGATCCGCTCCTTCTTTTCCAACGCCCTTTACAACGCCGAAGTTCAATGCTCAATGAATATAAAAATATCAGCCAGTGGCTCAATCTATCCGGTTCATTCTCTCAACCATGGTCCGTATATCAGTAAGAGGTACTATTGGTATTTCTATATATTTCTATATATATTCCAGCACGTGTCGACGTCCAAAAAAAGAAGATAGGTCAAAAGCGGATCCCCTCAGTCGAAGTCCAAAAAGGAAGTTAGGTCAAAAGCCAATCCCTTATCGCGCAAAAGAGAGAGCCGTATCCCGTCGTCGAAGTGAGATCATAGATATGTGATAAAAAAGGGCATTAGAAGAAAGAGCGCCCTTCGAGGCTATGGCTTGTTCGATGCAAAGCTCGTCGAGGACGATAGACTTAGGCTTCACTCTCGGATGAGAATTGGATATTCTCCTCGACAGCAACAGTGATTAGTCATTAGCTAGTCAGCCGTGAGGTGCTCCTCTTTACGTCATGCTCCTGATATGTCAGCATACAGTAGTCAGCCAATTCCATATCCGATCAATATGGAAGGAATCACCTATATTCCTATTCACTTGACAGTTACGATCGGTCAAATTTAAACGCATCGCACGCCCATACTAGACTTTGCCCAATTTCCGATCTTTGGGTCTGTCGTAGCTGGCATCATCACCCATGCCTTCAAGCACTCAAAAGCCAGTTCTGATTTCTGGCGCGGGCCTTGGCTCCTTGATGCTTGCGCAATCCCTGCTACGTGCATCCATTCCCTTCCTCATCTTCGAGTCAGAAGCCTCAATCTCCTTCCGCGCACAAGGTTACAGGCTACGGCTGTCCTCAGAAGGATTGGACGCCATTGAGTCCGTGCTCGGACCGGAAGACTTCCAAAGATTCTACGACATATGTGGCAAGACAGGGGGCGGTGGTTTTGCATCCATCGAAGCGACGACAGGCTTGAAGATCGAGGCGCCGGCGAAGGAAGAACCTCGTCACAAGGCCGGCGACGAGAAGCCAAAGCCTCCGACAGAATCCCTCGCATCCCGCGATGGAAAGATCGTCGGGATCTCAAGGGGCGATATGCGGAAATTCTTCCTGTCCGGATGCGAGTCATTCATTCACTGGTCTCATCGTATCACGGACTATGAACTAACATCTTCCGGCGTCCACGCAATATTTGCTGACGGCTCCAAATCAGTGGAAGGGACAATGTTAGTCGGCGGCGATGGTATCTACTCCAAAATCGCAACACAGCTATCACAGGGAAAGCTGAAAGTCTACGACACTGGCGCACGAGGAATCCACGGCCAAGCACCGACCACAGCCTTTAAAGACCTCGGAGAAGGTGTCTGGCGAGTAACAGACGACACCAACCCCAAAGGCCGAGTCTTCATCATCACGAACGTCCGCTCCGGCGACAAGGACGACCCCAACATACAATTCGGATGGACGATGGGCGCCCAACCAGGTGTCATCAACGCGCCCAACGAAGATTATTCCCTGATTGGAACTCCAGCAGCTGAGATAGCGAAAGCACTCACCGCCAACTGGCATCCCCGCCTAAAACCTCTTTTCGAGTATATGAACGTGTCCGAGACCGCGTTCTGGAAGATCACGTGCTCCACGCCCACTGGCGTCCCGGAGTGGGATAACGAGTCCCGTGTCACTGTCATTGGGGATGCTGCGCATTCGATGACGCCTGCGGGTGGCATTGGTGCGAATACGGCTGTCAGAGACTCTGCGCTGCTTGGTAGGCTGCTTGCTGAGGCGGGTGGGTATGGGGACGGCGTGACGGCGGCATATGAGAGGGAGATGAGAGTGTATGCTAGTGAGGCGGTCAGGTCGAGTTATGGGTTCGCGAAGGCGCAGTTTGGGGTTTCGATTGATGAGAATACGAGGACGGTATGAAGCCGAGGTGAATAGAGCTTGGTGTTAATGTATTGATTGACCGCTTCTCTCATGTTACGTAATGATCCCTTTCATTGCGAGCCCGATGATCTTTAGAAAGTGCGCACAGATTAGTGTTGCCATGCGTATCGATCTCATTTGTATTCTGAATCTGAGCACTTGCAGGCCTCGGTATTTCTCACGACTCTCCCCAAGGAACCCCCTTTCGAAACCATTGCAAAAGCCTACGCCGAAGGTAAGAGGCCGCTTCGCCTCCAAGAATGTAACAACGAATTCCCTGAAACGGACTGTGCTGGATCTGGAATCCGATAACCCCTGTTTCAAAACCTCTCGCGGTTCGCTATCATAGAATAGAATGAGTGCTCACATCCTGCGACAACTTGGAGTCGGGATGTTGAGAGGAGGTGCGAACGGATCGTGACTGGTATGATAACCTACTTCTTCGCGATTTGGGAGCGGGATTGGAGGAGCTTTTGGCCGGGCGGCTGATGTATCAGTTGCACGTTGTGACTTGTATATGATGATCTAAGTATTGATATTTTGAAGGAATCGGAGAGAGAGAGTGGTGGGCCTCTGCGATTCCTTACTTGGTGGTAGCGTTTTCCGTGACGAAAGGAACGCGCATATGGGGCATGGTAATCGTATCTACTGATGAGAGATGGCTTTTGCGATCTTTGAGGGCGCCGACCGGCGATTCCTGATCGGTTGTAGAGATGGTGGCGTGTCTCACCTAGGGCGACTTTTGTCGCGTGTTGGTGAGGAAGAGAAGGGTCTGGACTGGAGTGATGTTCGAATGATGAGTTGATAGAGCGAGGAAAGCTAACTCTTAGCTAGAGTACCGTTGCATCGGCGGCAAGACATGTGAAGAGAAGGGTCAGAGGTTTCCGTCACAACAGCAACGTACTGAGAAATGGTATCCCTTATCTGTCCGATAAAATGAGTTGCAAGTATGGGTATTGAACATCCTGTTAGAAAAGCCTCATTCAGACCCCTTTTACGGCTATCCTCAGGCCAGTCCCGAATGCTGATGATCGTAAGGCTCCATGCCTTTCGTGACCTCCTCCACAATCTCCGCAGCATCAGTCACGCTCTGCGCCTCGAAATCGTATCGTTTCGTGTCTTCCTTGTCTCTGACGCAGATCACCTGTAGCGCTCGACGTCAGCACGAAAGCCATGGCTACAAAAACATCCGAAAGAACCAACGCACCCTGAAAGTCTTCGGGTGCCTCCTGCTAACCTTGCACCCTATGATCGTACTGAAAGGCACCCTACTCGTCTTCGCGCTGCTATCGAATAGGTTCTTCCCCGATTCGCCAGGTAAGATGTGCATGAAGTCGTCATCCAAGATCAAGACCCTGGGATGTGAGACCGAAAACGACATAGGCTGTCTGCGTATGACATTGTACTTCTTGAACTTGGCCGCACTTCCCAAGAAATCTTGCTTTTGCGCTAAAGGATGCATGAGCCCCGGTCTCTTGCCTCCCTTCCTGGGCGTCTCGGCCGCAAGCAGCAATGGTGCGTTGGGGGAGCTGCTACCGGGCGACCCAGCGAGACCCAGTGCGCCATCGTTCGCGAAGCGGCGACGGGCTAGATCGAGGTCTGTACGAGTACCCAGAGCTTCGACCGTTCGATCGACCGGCGCGATGGTATTGGTGCCTGAGACTTTTAGGACATGGTAAGCTTTATCTAGCTTCCATCTTTTACAAACGTTGTCCAAGACCTCTGCGAGGTATGTGTCTGTTGTGACTTCGATGGTGCTGACCTGACTGAAGGCTTCGAGACTTGTGAAGTGGATTTTGAGCATCTTGGAAGGGCCCATACGTGGTGTTGAGTAATTGGTGGGCAAAGCGGGCGTATCTGCCGGAGCTATAATCGGCTTACGAACAGCGGGTGCAAGAGCTACTTCCTTCTTTTCTGATTGACTCTGACGCATGGGCGCTGGCGGGACTCGTTCTGGAGAATGTTCATCGGACGGAATTGCAATTTTGTCATACTTGGGCGTCGCTTTTCGATTTTCTTTGTATTGAGCATCGGTAGCTTCGACGAGAGCAAATTCATCATATGGCTTCTCTCTAGACCTTCCTCGGACCCCGCGTGTGTTGTTCGAGGTGAATTGAGATATAGGACTCGTCCTGCTCAAAGCAGGAAAATCATACTCAACCTCACCATCGTCCACCATACGCAAAGTCCAATGATTGACGTTCAACTTCGAGTCGTCAATAGGCTTTTCCAGACCCTCCTCTCGGTATCTCCACAATGCTAATCCTATAGCGTCGGCCACTGTCACTAGCGGCTTCTCTCCGGAGTCATTGTCTTGCACGTTCTTAAGCATCAGCATATCGAAAGGTTTGTCGGGATCTTGGGAGAAGGGTGCGTATATCCTGATGTAAAGGGGATCTAGAACACCTTTGCCAGACAGTCTCGCAAAGGCTTCGACAGGATTCCTTGGGGTTGACTTCTCCGCTCTGAGAGCCTGACCGAGGAGACTCTTGGGTTGGATCGTGCTGATAGGTCGGGCTGGCGGAAGTGGTTGCAACGAACTCAAGGGAGCAGGCTTAGGCTTGCTAGGTGATTGCTTGTTGAGATTCAGCGGAGCTGGTACATCGGTCATAGAGCCAGCAACGATGTTGCCTAGCAATGATTCGGAATCTGCTGTATCTCCAAATTCCGAGGATAAGCTCGTCCTGCCGGACTCCTCGCCGGAATCCTCGTCAATCGTTGTCGTCAAATTGCGCATCTGCTGCCTCTCATCCTCCTCGAATTTAGATGTGAGGAGGTTGCTGGCTTTTGCTGCTTTACTAGCATTGATCTGTCTCCTTTTGAAAACCGAGGGGTCAAGCTCATTCTCGGAGGACATGTCACTGCTAGTCGCCGTGTCCCGTCGAGCTCGCTGCTTGACCGCTTCAACATTGGTTAGGGAACCGCTTCGTAGCCGACCCTGATTTGGCCCCTTAGATGGCGATGTGACGATGACTTCGACACCCTCTTTCTTGTATGAAGCACGAATGGGTGATGATCCCGAACGATGTCTGACTGGCATCTTTGCGAATTTGATCTTCTGGGCTTCTCTAAATGCTACACTTAGTGATCAGACAGACATTCTGGATTTTTGGACACTCACCGTCTTGCATTTTCGATGTCATCATCACTCTCGTCGCTCAGGTCGCTGCTATCGTCCTCGTCATACTGCTCACGCCGTCGTCGCCTTCGTACATTGGGTCCAGGACCAACTGTGTCAGTACTACCTCCGCCTGTCACCATCCCACCTTCCTCTTCTTCATCGTTGAAGCCAGCCGGCGCCAAACCTGCAGATCTAGGGGGTGCAGCAAAGTAATCGGAGGAGATTGCTGTGGGGATTGGGGGAGAGTAGGTTCTCTTGATATCTGCAGCAGTGGCCGACCATCCGGCAGCTCGAAAGCTCGGGTCATTCAGAATGCTGTTATCGACGTTTATGAGACGTTCACCGATTCCGTCGTTGATGTTGGACAAGTAAGACGTTCGTAGTTGCCAAATGAGAAAGCTGTGGAAACGTTAGGCGGGTACCGGGCAATACTGCCAATTGCGAATTACACCGTTCTCAGACCTGTATGGCTAAACTGTATAGAGAGGATATTTACAAGGCATGTATACATTTACTGCAAGACGAGAAAAGTGCTTACTCTTCATTCTGAAGCAAAGCCATAGCCTATACACTAGCTTTCCAACTGATGACGCTTACCATACATGACTCTAATGATCGAGAACTTGACATTCTCGCTCATATCTCTTTGACAACAGGTGATAGCCTGACCAATTGTCCCTGAAACTAGTAAACAAGGAGGAGCGTACTCGCTCCGGCTAATACAGCGCGGGTAGCGGTCGCCGGCTAATTTGCCGCCCCGCTGTGGGGGTTAGATCGATCTGATCTTACGGTCATTGTATTTCTCCCAAACCCCTCTCAACCCCAAGTATGGCTCTCGTCGACTACTCAGGGTCCGAGTCTTCAGATGGAGAGGAGAAGAATGTCACTAAATCAGCTCCGAGGTTCAGAGCAACAGCGAACAAGCCCGCTTTCCAGAAGGTTGTCGACCGTTCAGACCCTCACAAAATCCGGGTCAGCCTGCCTGAAGCATCGAAACCCTTCACAAACAGTAATGATCCAGAGCGTTCTTCAAAACGAGCAAAGATCAGTTCAGGCGGGACAAGTGGGTTCAACGCCCTCCTCCCGGCGCCCAAGCGAGCAGGGGCGCCGAATGGTGGAGTTTCATTGGGCGGGTCAAGGAAAGGAGGACTGGGCAGTGGCGTCAATTTAAGGACTGGAGCTGCACCAGGTTTCAGTAGGGAGCCTGAGCCACATACATCCTCAGTCGAGGAGAGTCATATACCAGGGGATGAGGGCATGACAGGCGTTGAGGCGCAAAAGGATAGTGGCAAGGGGTCTACGGATGTGGTCCCTACTCCGTTAGATGAGGATCCATTTGATGGAACAGAGTCTAAGGGTAAATCGACGATGTTCAAGCCTCTATCCGTCGCGCGAAAACCGCAGAAAAAGAAGGGACCTAAGATAAGATCGAGTGGCACAATGTCTGAAGCTACAGGCACTACGCAGCAACGGACGCCAGCCCCCAAAGTCTCATTGTTTTCTTCCGCAGATGTGGTCGAGGATTCGGGAGACGGGTCCGTCGTGAAAACAGAATACCAGCCCTTAGTTTATCATAGCAACACCGTAGACATCACGGCGCCATCCCTCGAGAAAGCAAACGACGTTGAAACCGACAGCAGTGTCGTCGCCCCTTCAATCACGTCTAAAACCGACCCAGTAACCCAATCCCTTGACACAATAGCATCGGACCTCAATCTCTCCAGATCCGCTAAACGTCAACTCCTTGGCCGCCAGAAGAATAATGCCTCTGCTGTGAATATAGTGAATTTCAATACTGACGAAGAATACAAAGCTAACGAAGAGATTCGGAAATCTGGCGAGCAAGTTCAGCACAATGCTGTTCGTGCTATTGCACCTGGAAAACATAGTCTCAAACAGTTGGTCAATATGGGTACCGTACAGGCTGAAGCGCTGGAAGAGTCTTTTGCAACAGGAAGGAGGAATCGGAGTGAGGCTGGGAGCAAGTATGGGTGGTGATAGTGTACTCACCCTGAAATGAGAACTTCGTCGGTAGAATAATACTGGAGTAAGGCCCGTCCGTCTAAACAAAGTGAACTGCGAGCAACGGATACATAAATGAGAGTCTTGACATCCTACGCCGCTCCGAGAGCACATGGCGCCAGAGAAGGATCAAAATTCTTGTCAATGAGCTATGAAAAGTGGGACCAAGACCCTGACGGGATTGGCCAATATACCGCAAGTTGACGGTATGGCCGAAAGCTGCTACGGCCCATGGCTGATGTTATCAGCTCAAATAAACAGAGCCGCACCTCTACCGTTGTTTCCGTAGATCGAGTTCATCCGAGGTAAGGGTTTTTCTATCCATGTGGTAAGTGAGCAAAGTTAATCATCATTATTGCATTTAGCATAAAAAAGCACAAGAGATGAAAGTCGGCTATCGTGGATAGGTAGGAGCCTCAGTTACGAGATATTAGCATTAGCAGCCGAAGTTCACTCATGAAGCGCTCAACGGTGAATCGCCCACTCGTGGTTATTATTCTCGTCCACGCTTGACACAACCTTTTGACGAATCAATTTTCTACCCTGAAAATTCCTTTCCATTCCTAGTTGCCCTGCCTTTGAGAAGCACACTGTTGAAAACATTGTACGAACCCACCACAATCTCATCATTCTCCTTATCCAAAGAAATCGTCCGCTTCTCCCCCTTCCGGTCTCCAGATGCTCCGACACCTGCAACTGTCCCCTCCATGGGCGACAGAGTGATCGCCGAGATGTTCACCTCGCTAAGCTTGGCTGTCGACGATGAGGGAATCGCCGATCCGTTCTCCGCAGACAAATCCAAGACAAAGGGCGAGGTGGCCGAACCATTACCGGCTGCCTCCTTTTCCAAAGACAACGGGAGAGCTGCCTTGCTCCATGGCGCCTCTCCAGGCTTGAATTTACCACCGCCGCCAACCCTTCCTGGCGGCTGCAAGGTCTCGGGTGCCGTCCTCTCGGATACGGCGCCTCCGTTGTCCCAGACTTTCGCCCGTGACTATCAGGCTCTGTGTCAGTAGTTTGCGGTTGCCGAAAAGAGAGAGTGTAGAGTTTTCAAGAAAGCACTTACCTGCAGCGTCATCGAATCCACCGCAATCTTCCTCGGCCGTCCCCGTCCTCGCTTAACAGGCGCTACAACAGCCGTGTCATCTACCACCTTCTCAGCGCCCCCGAGCTCTCTAGCCCCCACCCGACGCTCAGGCCTCTTCCCAAGTTTCCGCTTCGATGGGAGAAGGCCCGCAACCACTACACCCATTACCACAGCCGCTCTCACCTCATTACAAGGCCGTCCTCGTCTCCTCTTGACCGGCCTCGGATTCGCAAAATCGCCATCGTCATCCGATGTCGTGATGGCGTCGTCAACAGAGTACGGATGCCAAATCCCGCCGTAGAACCCGGGCACGCGACGACCTATACTTGGGTCAGCGTGAACGAATGGAGCGGAGCTCACCATGTCGCGCGTTCAGTGACGAAGGCGGAGAGGAATGGGTAGGGGGTTGTGTGCAGGATTCTCACCAACGGCGAGGAGTTCTTCGCGATGCTGTTCTGCGAGGAGGGCGTCTAGACGCTGTGGTGGGTGTCAGCCTGATTACTCCCAATAATGAACGAGCAGAGCGGAGATTGTAGTGGCTCTGCGTAGGTACGGTCTGGGCACTCACCTCCTCCTCTTCCCGCTGTCGCCATACCATTTCCCCCCCGGAGTCGAAAAATCATCCTCGCCATCCCGGTACTCGACAACCTCGGACAGCGATCCCTGGAGGAAGACTCTCCTCCCGAATCCCGGCTCTGGTGACGGCGCACGGTTCGTAGGACGACTGGACTCGAAAGGGTTGTCCTCGTTGTCAGCGGCGAATTGGTAGGGAGCACCGAGGTACTCCCTCTTGCTATGCTCGTCGCGAGTGAGCGGAGGGATATAGCGCGTCCCGAACCCGTCGTCGTATCTGTTAGAGTGGTACATTCTGTACTTGGGATCTTGACGGTCGATGTGGACGGGTGAGCGGAGTGTTGCTGTGGTATCCATTGTGCTTGTCGTTGGTGCGTAAGTTTGCTGTATGGCAAGGGTGAGTGGAGATCGTGATGTAGTCTTGGGAGATATGGAAGAAGTGTGAGAGTATCTAGTTTTATGATATGGTTTACTTTGAGAGAGAGAGGGAGATTGAGGATTGGAGGGAACTTTATGGCCCTGCTCAAGCACTTGACTCATGAGAGTGGATCCGCCAGGTGGATTTGGGTTTATTGTATATTTTTCCTGAGAGTCGCTCAAAGCGCAACGAGGAGCCAATCAGAAAGAGAGGCGTATGTTGAGTCGCTGCACATGCAACTTGACTCATGGAAGTGGATCCACAAGGTGGATTTGGGTTTATTGTGTATTTTTCTTCAAGATGAGATCCACTTACATATGGGCAAGGCCGATTTCAAGCGCCGCGAGGAGGCGAACATTGGAGCTAAAGAAAACCTTTGGGGATAGCTCAGGGGAACTTGACTCATATGTGTGGATCCACTGGGTGGGTTGGGAAACTTTGTTTGTTTTTTGATATTCATACAGAGAGTTGGTGTTTCTTGAGCGTAGGAAAGAGTAAGTATGGATGTTATAAGATTATGTATATATATCGATCAGTTGTTCAGTGCGTGGCTTGAAGGTTGCCTTGGTGCTGGGAGGATTGGGGGTGATATGAACGTGCCATTGTCAAGTGATATGATGCCTCAGAATTAATGGTGTGAGATGGATGCATAGACATTGATGGAACGTAGCAGAAAGAGATGAGGTTTTGTCAGGTATATCTCAAGTATGTCTTCGTAGCAAAAGTATGATTCGCTCTGCTGCTTGCCTTGCTTCAATATCGGCTTCTCATCCACTGTCAACGACCTCAGAAAACCACTGTCTCAAAGCCTGAGCCAAGACACCAGGCAACTCCTTCACATCGCCCACCACCAGATAATATGGAAACGGGAATCCATCCAAATACCTCTTCATCTGAATCTCTCCACTGTCGCTGAAGATTGCCTGTTTCATATCCATAATCGACTCCCCCTTCAACAGTGCATCCACAATCACAAATACAATCATAATATGCTCTTCCTGTGCCTGCCGTACAAGTCGCCGTATGGTGTCATGATCCTCGCACACGCCGTCACTGACAATGAGTTCAAGTTGCCAGAGGTCGGTACCCGCATTGAAATTCTTCCGCCTAGCCTCGCGGAAAAGACCGATAGACTCAGCGACAAGCTTGCGAACATTCGTCTTCGTCTGCTGGAATCCGAAATGCTGCAAGACCTGTGCGCCAGCTTCGGACAGGAAAGGCTTGTCGAAGGCATGAGCGACGTGTACCTCGTTACCAAATCCGACAACGCTGATCTCTCCCACTTCAAGCATACTTAGGCTTTTTGCGATAAGGGCGAGTGTCTCGAAAGCTAATTGTCCGCTTCCAGACTCGCCCATGGATTTGCTGTCGTCGATAGCGAGCATGATCTGGTAATTGCGCTTGGACGGGATGGAGCGACGCATCCAGATCTTGTCACGTTTGTATTGGGAGGCTATGTAGGGGATGATGCGCTTGATGTTGAGGCGTTTGCCAGTCCGGAAGTCGCCGCGCATCTTGGTGGCGAGGGTGGGAGCAAGGATGAGGCGAAGTTGTTCGGTGAGGGACAATGAAAGGTCGCGTGTGAGGTTCTCGTAGTGTGACCAGAGGCGGCGGGCTTCTTCACCAGAGCGAGCCGAGTTTTCTTCTGCGCTTCGGATATTGGTAATCGAGAAGTTGCTGTCCAAGTCCTCGATATCTCCGTCGCTTTGAATGTCTGCTAGGTTTACCTGAGCTGGTCTTTCGCTTGGATCGAGAGTGTTGTTGATAAAGATACTTGGTTTTGGCTGCTTCGGCTGATCCCTTGAACCTTCCATGACGGTATCTAGAACATCATCATTGGTCTCATCGTTTACAGTCGCACTGTCCTCGTGTGCTTGGTTGGGAGGGAATTCGCGAGGTTCTCCACGTATCTCCGAGTCCATAGCATCTTCATTCAGCGCGCGGGCTTCTTCGTCTGTAGCGGCACCTAAAGCCTGTGTATCACCATCCACTTCTTCGTTTTGAAGGTGTTCGAATTCTTGATTCGCCATATCTACGTTTCTTGTCTTTGGCAGGCCCTTCTCTTCTTGCTCTGCAGCCTCTCTGATCTGTGCAGTTTGTCTGTGCCATTCCTTGAGCGCATCTCCGAGTTTCTTGAAAGCCTGACTCGCATTGCTATCATCTTGCTGACCATCTTGCGATTGCTCTCCCTGGGATCGATCCTTGCTAGGACCTAGTTGACCGTTGTCCGCTGCGGCTTCAGCGTCGACCTGGTCCAGGGCGCTGCCTTTGGTTCCCTTGCTTGCTTGAGCGTGACTTGTAGATTGTTCTTCGTTGTCTTGCTCCTGGTTCAGATCTCCATTGAAGCCTCGTGCATCACTAGGTGCGGCGTTCTCTGGATCCACGGCAGCATCGTCTGCCCGGTCATGGAGAAGACCTAGGTCGTTCTCTTCTTCGTAGTCATCACTTGGCTCAGTATCGACAGGAGAATGTGCGGCTTCTGCATCATCGGCCTCCACTTCAGCCTCCTCGAGATCGTCTGCTTGCGCGGTCTGAGCATCCGCAATTTCCTTTAATTCGTCATCCAGGGCAATGTCATCCTGGTGATCTGTTCTATCCTCTAGCGCTTGCTTTCCTTCAATGTCTGACATACCATCCATATCACTTTCTCCAGAGTCTGTACCTGCTTCGGAGCCATCAGTGTTATTCAAGTCCATCTCCTCAGGCAGATCGAGATTTTGCCCTTCCTGGGTATGAGAATCCAATTTGTCGGCTTCCTCTTTCGCTATTTCTTCGCCTTCTTCCGCACCTTCATGGTTCATCTCATTATCCTCTTCGTTGTCGGCCTCCGCCTTGCCGGCATGTTGGGCATCAGATTCAGCAGCCATCTGCTCGTCTTGGTCGGGCTCTCCTTTTGATTTCGACCCCTTCCTTTCCTTATCTGTATCTTCCGCTTCGCCGTCCCAAAGCTTTTCGTCCACAGCTGTTGGATCCAAATTGTCAACACTGCCCGTTTCCTCGTCGATATCATTGTTGTCGTCGTCGTGGTCACTCGCTATCTCATCATCATCTTCTTTATCAGATCCTTCTCCCGCTTCACCCTGCATCTCATCATAATCCATATTTACAGCATCCTCCTGATCCTGGATTTCTTCACGCTCATTGTCTTTAATTAGCCCCTGTGCAAGCTCAGACAAATCTTCATCATCTTGTATATCTTTGCTAATGTCTTCTAAACCTTCTCCCTCACCGAGCCCTGTTCCTCCTTCAGGCTTCTCTGCCTTCGCCGAATTAGCGACCGGATTCTCCGTAGGGCTGCAAAATCCTTCCAAAGCGATCTGTGTGAATGAGTGAGTCAACAGTGACGAAAGCTTGCAGAGTGATCCATGAAATCTAAGATGTCGATGTAGAGCAGCCTTGTGAATGTTATGATACTGTTCGACAATGGGCAGCGCCATGGCGCAGATTGCTCCCGCGACATTGAGGTTGCTTTCTTCAACAGGGTCTAGTCGACGCATCATTGAGATTGCAGCATCGAGGCACTTGTTTACTTCGGCCACCTGTAGGTTTTTGAGGCTGCTCTCTTGGCAGGTGTTCACACGGAAAAGCCACGCGACACCATCCGACGTCGGCGTTACTGCACTAGGGTCTCGCAACCGTTGTATGGCAACCAATACGGCGTCAATTACTCCTGACATAGCGTCGTCAAAGGCGTTGACATTAACTGATTGTGCTCCATTCATATCTTCCTTGCTAGTGCGATTCTTTAGACTAGTCCATGACTCGATCTCTGTAAGGATATAGCCTAATGCCGGATTACTTTTCATCAAGTCTCGCAGATTTGTCTTGAGATCTTGCAATAAGATTTTTGCCTCTGCAAGCCTTTCATCATAACGCGATGATGTCAAACCGAGGAAGGCAAGAGAGACTTCTGGTAAATTGTTGATGGCCTTGGCCGAAGCTAAGACTCGTTCTTTCCAATACTCGAAACCTTTCAGTATCGTTGATAGATCTATACCTCCCAATATACCATGTTTCTCGATTATGGAGGAGCCAATTTCTAATATTGAGGGAAGCCACCTCATGAGGTAGCGGATCTCATTCGCCGAAGTAGCCCTCCTGGGGTGTTGGTGCTTTAGAGCGCGCGAGTCTGGGGACAGTCTTTCCAATGTCTTGATAGACTCTTCAAACACGTTAAGCGCGGCGAAAGTGCTTGCTAACAATGTTTTCTGCCCAAGTATTACAGACACCATACTCTCCAGATATCCGAGGCTCCTAGATACCTCACCATGGGTGAGGTCCTCGGAATGGCCTCGCCCACTCTCTCGTGCACGAGGCATGAGACTGATTGTTTTGTGGAAATAGTACTGCGCGGCTTTCGAATCGCTCGGGTACCATCCATCGCCGAAACCAGGACTGTGAGTCAGTATTGCAGCTGTTGAAGCCTGCTTGGCGAGAGCGTGTGCGCTCATGCTGGACCGGAACCCCATCTGACGTAACGACTTTAGCGTATCTGCGAAAAGCTTGCGCTTTCTTGCTTTCAGATGCTTGACAGCCTCATTCTTCTCTTTAGCCATTTCCGTCGGGGTCTCTTTTTGCAGCGCCTTTATACTGCTATACAACTCAGCGCCAAATGTATCAAGGTATGGTGCGGGATCAAATGTAACAAAGATAGGCAAAATCATTCGAATCATGCGAGTAGCAGTTGATATGGGCCTAGTAAAGCGCTCTTGCTTCGTTTGCCAAGTCTGCAGGCGCTGCTGACAGATTTGCAAGGCGCGAGGATTCACCAAGTCGACTGGTATAACGCTCAAAATCGGTGGTGCCGGCAGGTCAGCAAGTGTGGGAATTCCTTGCCCAATGATTGTCTCCGCAGACTGTGCAAGTAATGTTCGATACTTGCGGATGACCTTGAAAAGCTTGTGGTGAGAGCGTTTTGCACTGTCACGTAGCGCATTGATATTGGTATCCTTCCAGCTTGCAAGCAGAAGGATCTCTTTCATATCTTTCTCCAAAGGTTGACGTCCCTTTTGCAGAAACTCCCGCACAGAGGTTTCGAAAAGGGTGTAGTAGCTTATAAAGCTCGTAACAGCATTATACACTACACTGATTAAAGGAACGTCTTGCATGAGCATATCAAGATGGCTCCTGAAGCATGTGATCATGCCTAGACGATGGGTATATTGTCCCATGGAAGCAGTCGTCATGAAAGTTGCAAGTGTGCTGAAAAGATTCTCTGCATGCACACGTACATCCTCTCCGGCACGGATCATAGAGAGCGGCGCAGCGATGATGACCTCGTATGCGACGAACCACCACGAATCTGCGTCATTATAGCACTTTTGATCTTCCATGTCCAGTAATCGAGCCCAAGTCGAGAGTTCAGCTCGACGCCAGCTAATGAGAAGCTCTGTGAGCTGGTCGTATAAAGCCACTGCCGTGTACTCCTTGCTTGCCACAACCTGCCACTCATGAACATAGCCATGTAGCTGCTCTGTCTTGGTCAGTAGCTTGGCGATTGGCTCGGTGTGTCGCAGCGACATTAACTCGGTTGATGTTTTGAGGACCTCGCCTAGCGTTGCATGCTCAGGCCATGCTTCTTGAAGATCACCGAACCTTGCCTGGACGTTACGAACGAGAACAACCAATTTTTGAGCTTGCGCTAGATCAGCATCTGTATAAAAGTTATAGAGGCTCCCTTGTGCACCTCCCCCGTGCAAGCGTTCCTTGATCTCGTATAAGCTCAGCACGAGCGCTGAAATTAACTTTCCAGCCGGTGTAGGGCTTCTCGATATATTAGCTTCACCTTGCCACATTCTTGCAATATCCTCTGTTGCACTATGGAGCAAATGCAGGAGTCCTTTGGGGGCGCTTTGGGTATTCTGGAAGATCTCTCGTTGCACCTGTGCAAGGCGTTGGGCTCGTTCCTTCGGTCCGATTCTGTTGCCTGATAGTCGTTCTATATCATTCTCAGGCGGCTGAATGTAATTCGGAAAGAGCTGGTTGAAGTCTTGGTCGTCAGCCTCAATATCGTCTTCTTCGCTACCGCGGTAGCGGTACAGCGAAGTCTCGATAGCGCTTTGCTGCTGGTCACGGCCAAGTTCCTCTTTCCACTCTTCATAGATACTATGAAAGGCTTGAATCACGGCGTCCGCAGACTCTGCTTCTAGATCATGACCTACGTTCCGCGCTACAGCCATATAGCTAAAAAATTGTAGACGGCGGTCTATCCGATGCCTACTATGGTTCTGGATGTCGAAAAGCGTTACATTGCAGATATGATAAGGGTCTGCGCCGAAAAAGGGCGTAATGTCACATAGGTACTTGATATCATCATCATCACCAAGATTCTTTGGAGAGCCAGCAAATTGAGCAAGTGCCAAGCCGACATCTAGGCCTTGCAGCATGGCAATCAAAGGCTTCGTGACGTCCTTGTAAGCGGAAAAGCTTTGTGATAGTCGCAGCACAGCTTGGGCGATATTGGTTCTCAATAGCCCGATCTCCTGAGCCTGAGCAGGTTGGCTTTCGTGGGTTATTTGCAACGCAGGTAATCTCGGCAGCCTCAAGACAATCCTACTCATTATGTTGTCGAATTCCGCTTGCAGCTGTCCGAGCTCGGATACTTTGGGGCGAACGACAGGTGGGACTTCGGGTTCAGCTCCTAAGAATTCGAGATCCTGCTCAGCTAATTGAATGCGAAAACTTGACCTCTGCCCCGAGAACACCTTCTCAAATTCCCGAAGCGCTCCGATTTTACTTGCAAACTCTGCTTTGCGCTTGTTGTGCCGAGCCTGATCTACGATTGGTCTCAGAGCTGGGTCAAAGCGTCGGTCAGGTACGTAAAGAAGCAAGCACCCGGCAAAGAATCGTACACAATGAGAGGAAGCCTCCGAGAACTCTTCATGATGTTCACTCGAAGCCCACGGGGTGTCAAAAGCTTGGGGATCCATGACTTCGGCGATACAGAGACCAAGATGCTGGACCCGTTCATCAAATGAAAGTCCATCATGTGCGCCCCCTCCAGATCGCTGAAGGAGTTGGTCCATATGCAATTGTGCTTTTCTGAGACTGTCACCCTGATCCTGCATGGTTAGCGCCTGCTGCACCTCAGTTTGCAATATCCTTAGAAAATGGTAAAGCTGGTCTAGGGGCTTCTTCTGAATGGCCTCCGTTGTAGCTGTAAGATGCTGGGCAATTAAGTCGATTTCAGTGCGCAGCAAGTCCAGAGATCGTAGAGGCACCTCGCTAGTACCCTTGAGTTTCTGCAGTAAAGAGACTGGTAGGATACTCCGGAATGCTCCCATTTCCACATCTTGATGACCCATAGCCGTCATGTCGTTCAGCTGTAAGAGTTTCTTCCAAGTTGTTGAGGTGCCCTCGAATTCCATTGAATGTGCCGTTGGTCTTCCAGCGAGTAGGCCTAATACAGAACGAGACCCTGGGATGCTGACGCCCTGGGCAGCGTCATATTGACAGAATGCTTCAAATTCGGCCTGGAGATAGGGCGGGACATTCAATGAGGCTGAATTCGATAGGCTGCTAAGATCATCCAGTATGTCCTGCATATCCTAATATTGCATCAGCATTTGTATCCTACCCGCAGAACGATAACATACAATTAGAGGCCCCAAATTAGGGGACAAGGTAGTCTCTATAGAAGTGTGCAAATGTACTATAGAGCTTTGCAATACTTCGAGCTCCCGAAAAGAGGCTCCCGAACTCCATTTCAAGGCATCAAAACGATCAGCAAGCTTCCCCACATGAATGCTAAACTCAAGTTCGGATAGATTCTTGGCAGTTGCTGGTCTGAACGCAGTCCATAGGCTATTCATACAAAGACCGGAACACAATTGCCAGGAAGCGTTGAAAGTATCAAGCTTTTTTCCCAGTTCGCGAGCAATGTCGCCTCCCTGACCTCCCAGGGACAAACCCTGAGCGCACAAGGATCTTCCAATTGTTTGATATGCTTGGAAAACGCCTTCGTCAAAATCTGATGACTGCCCGAGATCGAGGAGGTCTTGGAGGTAGGTCAAGACATCGCAAGAGAATGAGTGATTGTGCTGGCAATGATATCAGTACATAGTAGATGTACATGAAAACCAGAGTACCAACCTGGCGGATCCTGAGATCGTCATATATCTGGCCCTCAATGCTGCTCCGCATATAGAGACCCATGTCTTGTAAGAATCCCGCCAGAGGCTGAGTGGAGTCGTTGTAGAATCTCCCATTTCTCAGATATATCAATGATCTTTCTAGTCGAGACCATGGATGTTGGTCACTCAAGCATATCCTACAATCTACATGGTCAATATTCTGTAAATAGCCACATACTTCTACCAGTAATTCAGAGCAGGTTGCGAGCCAGGATAGATTGTTGGAACGTAACTTATAATCTTCTGCGGACAATAAAATGGGGTTGTTGAATGGATGGATTGTCTAAGCGATCGATTAAAACACGAGGTTGGGCCTTCATATTCGGCGCAACTGACCTGCATAGATCCGAAATCTGATGAGGTAAGTATCAGCTCTTTCCCCAGCTGCTCATAAGCATCATGTATGGCATGGAAGATTGACCCATCATTAGCCGATGCCATTGCGTATGTCTCCGCAATCTTCGAAAAGGCTAATAGCTTTGAGGGCGATAGACGATTTAAGCCGTTCTGGATCTGGGTCTCCCATAGGCGATAAATCTTTAGATCTGAGAATGTTAGGTGATCGAAAAAGATTGAAAGAAGTCTACTGAGCCGAGTCTCGTCCATACTGTTCCAATCGAAAGCTTGAAATAACTCGAAACGAGAAAAAGAAGATTCGCAATCAGAATATCTAAGGTTGATCAAAGGAGCCAGAATTCGAGCTGGCATGAACAGCTCGATCGACCTGTTCCGCATGGCTCGCGAGAGCTCGCCATGACGTGGATCCATTGTCATAAACAACCTGAAATCTTTGTGAGGCTTCACAAGCTGAGCACTGCCATCTGGATCGCGGTGTTCATTGACACTTAAGACGCCGTCCGGCTCTAGAAGTGAGTTCAGTCTATCAAGGACCGAAGGACTGCATAAATTGGCATTATCCAGAACTACCCATTGTCCTTGCTTCAACGCTTTGACGAGAATCCCGTCGACCCACTCGAAGCGAGCGCGGTTGTCATCCGCGGCTAGTGCTATAATTTCCTCACATTCGATTACAAAGTTATTGTATCTCGGTCCAAAACCTTCCTGAGCGACGGTTCGGACTAGTTCCAGCACGTCAAGTAGGTTAATTGCCGGACGTCGAAGCCGAGATTCAAGTTCTCCCAGATAGCTACTCGACCCATCCACGGATATGAGGTTCGTGATAAGATCCCTGCAAGTACATTCATGTAGTCTCCTGACAAACCCAACTACCGCTCGTTGAGGATCTATTTGATCGTAGCCACCTATCATGTCCAAAGTGTCCGTTTCCGCATTCAGGGAAATCTGTACAACCTCAGCACCGACCATGCTCGCAAGCTGGAGGATCATGCTGGACTTTCCAGACCCAGACATCCCAACCAACAAACAAGGCCACTGATTTTGGACGCAAAGCATTACGGATTCTGCGATCTCCAAGTTCAATCTTGATGTCTGAAAGCCCTGAGTCGGGCTTGGTTGCAGCTTCAAGTCTCTAGGCAGAACAGCGAGGCCAATCTCAAGCAGGCTTCCGCACTTCCCGTAAAAGTAGGTACGAGATTGATCGTGGGATATATATTGCTCCAATACCTTTGATACGAACGTAGCGTCTTCGATGGTTCGGAACCGTTGGAGGAACAATAATTGCTGAAAATCCGCAGGACTTGCAAGGGGCAGCAGTCCGTTGGTCGAAGTCATCAGATGAAGCCAACGAAGCACATCTCGGAGATTGATCTCCCATGGACCTCCGTGTGCTTCGAGTGTGCGATTGACCTGGAGAGCATGATTCAACGCAATGACGCTATGTAAGGTCTTCCCTCTATCATCCTTGGAAATATCTGGGTATACTTCAGATGAGATAGTCATTAGATCCTCTGCGTTGAAATTGTCAGCATAGACGACAGTGAAGCGATCTATGAAAGAAGCAGGCAGTCCTTTTCTACCACCCCCCTGATGGTGAGGGTTTTGCGCCGCGAACACAATGAAATCCGGGTGTCTTTTAAATGTCTGATTTAATTCAGAGACGTATACTTGACCTCGATGATCGAGACAAGCGTTCAATCCTTCGAGCACGCTCTGCGAAGCTAGGTTCATCTCATCTAAGAGGACCCACTCGCCTTTCTGCATCGCTCGAAGGAAAGGTGCATCGCGCCAAATAAAGTTGCCTGCCTCTTCTCCTTCAATTGGAACATCAGACCCGAAAAGATCCATCAAGTCCGTTTGGTCTGATAGATTGATACGTGTTAGGGGCATCCCAATGCTTTGAGCAAGGGCAGCTACGAGAGTCGTTTTTCCAACCCCGGGGCTGCCTTCTACCAAGATTGACTTGCTGAACTGTAAAGCACGTGCGATCTTCATAGCATTGGACAACGTGGTAGGGGCATGTAGGCTATATCTGGAATCTAACCCCGATGCAAGCGATCTCGCAAGACCAAATGGACCAATGGTGAAGCTTACGTCTGTAGAGCAAAGCCGGTAATCCTGATCGTAGAGGGAGGAAAAGTCTTGACCAAAAGCTTCGGTAAGCTTAGAGACGCATGCGCGACGTTCAAAAGATACAGCATTCTCCGATATGACCATTTTTGAGGCAGGATTCGCCCCCAAGCCGTCAATGTAGACCATCGCAGCTCCGTGGAACAGAGTAAGTCTGAGGTCTGAATGCTGGAAGTCATTTACAAATTGTACCCAAGTAAGCAGATCTCGAATTGAGATGTGCGGTGTAGCAGCATTGTATGTAGCAGAATACCAAGCTGCAAACGTGATCATGGCTTTAGCGAACCTGGACATTCGAGGACTTAGCTTGGCTTGCACGATCTCTAGCATCTCCTCTTCAGATGACGAATTGGGCACCCAGATCTCAGTGAACCGATTCCGAAGAGCGGGAGACAATTCACGCTTACCGTAATCACCTCCTGGGTTCATGGTCGCGAGGAATTGAAAGCCGGGTGTTGCTTTGATCAGGCCATCAGCTGTCCCTTTCTCCGCGAGGAAGAGAGTGCGACCAGGTTCTAAGACGCTATTCAAGCGTTCAAGCACCGAGTCATCGGCAAGAGAAATTTCATCTAGCAGGTAGTGTTGACCATTACGCATTGCATTGACAAGGCTACCATCGACCCATTCGAACAGTGAATTCACCCTCCTTTTGCTCTCCTCTACACGAATGTGCATCTGGTCAGATACGGTTGCTCTTGCATGACGCCGCAAGACTGCGTAGGTTTCCCAAAGCTCGGGAAGTTCGTGCTCGTGGTCTTCCTCGTCGACCCCGGATTCTCTCAGGGCAGCTCTGAGATCACACTTCAGCTGTGCTTCAGCGTGGGCTTTGTTTCTTATCGGGCGTTGAGCCCCAATCAGATCACCAGTCTCCATGTTTTGATGAGCGTTCACTATGTACAGCTTGGTGTTGCTCATCTCCGCAATCAGTTGGCAAATAGTTGTCTTGCCAGATCCTGTCTCCCCAACGAGTAGGACAGGTTCATTGTTCTTCAAGGCTTCAGTAACCAGGGTGTAGAGACGGCGCATCGACTTGGTCCAGACAACGCCTAGTGGTGATTCGACAGACGTGGAAAATCTGTCTCCGGTCCTAGCCACTCCATAGAGATGAGAGTCGTCTATCTTGACATTCATGACATCCTCAATGATTTTCTTTACCACAGAGCGCTCCTCTTGATTACGCACTCGCTCAGCCAGCAGTAGGAAGCCATTGATCGCTAGATGCTCCTGCAGACCTACTTCACGTGAAGCCCACCGAAATAGATCTCTGAGGGTAACAAAGCTGTTCCTCTGTTCAAAGAGCCGCTCGGTCTGACGCATCTTAGTTAGCTCCTTGTAGACCTTAACCATCTTTTTGCAGAATGATGGAGCTATCCGGCTTCTCTCGCGAAGGATCGTTTCCAACTCATCTTCTGGGATATCATCAAAGTGAAGTTCCAGAAAGCGATTCCTGAACGCGCGGGATAGGACTTTCCGGCCACCATACATTCCAGGCGGATTTTGCGTTGCGAAGAGCATGAAATCCGGGTGTGGCCTCACCATTTGCTGGGTTTCTGGTATCAGGAGCTCCCTGTTATCATCCAGTAGTCGATTAAGGGCCTCCAGCACATCGGTTGGAGCCAAATTCAATTCGTCTAGAACAACCCAGTAGCCTTCTCGAAGAGCTTGGACAAGGACACCCTCTTGATACTGGAGGCGGCCATCAGGACCCGAAACATAAGAGCCAAGATACTCTTGTAGATCGGTGTGTTCGTGGTTGTTGATCCTCACAAAGTTGTTTCCGGATATCCGGGCAAGGTAGTCAACCATGCTGGTCTTACCGGAAGAGGTCGGACCTTGGAGCAGAATAGGAAACTTGCGGGTCGATGTTGCTCGCACAAGATTCAACAAATTGCGTTCGATAAAGGGAGTAATGATGTATTGAGCTTGTGGCTCGATGGGTTGTGCGCCTCGTAAGATCCAGTAATGCTTGAACTGAATGTAGTCCCTGCTCTCTTTTGGTGGATGAGGAGTCTGGTGTAATATTGCTCCACTGTTCCTCTGCCCAGCCAAGATATGCTTGTCTATAAGCGGCTTCAAAAGCAATTCCGACTCCCTGTCCAAGGATGTCATGAAGCTCATCGAGAAGCCTTCAAAGAGAGCTCGGCGAAGTCCGTAAAAGGGAGCATTTTGTGAGACGTAGAGCAATGTTCTAGTCAAGGTGCGAAGACTAAAATGTGGTTTTTGCTTAGCGCCGTCGACGAGCTGATTAGCATCAACCAGCCTTTTGATTTCAATATACAATTGAGCAACGTCGGTAGCAGCGCGAACGTCTACATGATTTTCACCCAAGTACGCCTTCACGACTGGTACAAGATTCTCTAGATCTTTATCTGGTGCTTCAATGAATAGCTCGGTGAATCTTGACCGAAGACCCATAGGAAGGTCACGCTTGCCAATATCCGTTGCAGGATTCATAGCACCAAAGATACGAAAATCTCTATGCGCATAGATACGCTCAGCGTTTCCAGACTCTGTCAACAATATCGAGGGACGACCATCGACCGTCTGAGACAGCAGATCTGCCAAGCTCTCTAAAGTGTCTGGCGAAGCAAGGTTGATCTCATCTAGAAGCACCCATTCCCCATTTCTAGCTGCCTTGACGATATTACCCTCGATAAAAGAGAACGCGAAGCCTTTCGAGCCGCTAGCTAGGTGCTTTTGAAAGATACTAACGTCAGAAGCAAACTTGTCCCATCTGCTTTTCAGTTTCTGGACCCTAGATGCCTCCACTTTTCTCTTCTTGGATAGGGGCTCGTTGATTGATTGATCATTATTTTGCCCCGTTGGCTTGAAACGTTCATCTGTCATGCGCAGGGCTTCCTGCCATAAGGCTAGAGCACGAGCCCACCTGCCTTTCGATATCGATTTACCCAGAAGCTCAACGTAGCGCTGATTTCGCTTTGAGGTAAAAGTCAGATCTAGCAACTCATCGAAATCTTCTTTCATGGGTATGGCAAGGGCCCTCATATTGACTGGCTTGTAACCACCGAGAAGGTCGCCTACTTCGCTCTGTTGTGATAGGTTCACTACGGTCAGTTTCTGGCCCAATGCATCAGCAAGCCGCTGCACGACAGTGGTCTTGCCTGTGCCAGTCTCACCAACCAAAAGGCACGGCTCTGCCCGCTTAACCGCCACCGCAATCGATTCGAGGATTCGAATGACGTGTTTCGTGGTCGCGAAAGGGCTATACTCAAAGCGATTACTCGGCGACTTAACACCAAGGGCCATTTGTCGCTTAGGCAAAGTCGTACGACCTATACGGAATGCTGAATCAAATGCGAAGTAATCGGGTTTGCGACCCTCCAAGCAGTATTTGACACGTTCAGCAGGCATATGCAGGCCTTGAGCGATAAGATCAAGGCGGTGTGCTCTCTGCGATCCCAAAGCATAGGCTCCGAGAAAGCAATCAACAGCCTCAAGGAATATGTGGTCATTCAAGGCATCAGATATCGGTTCGTTGCCAAAGATGATGCCTGCAGATGACAGGAGGTCTTGAACTCTTCCGCACCATCTCAGAAGATCTTGAGGCCCAAAAGGTCTCGAGACGCTCGTCTTTAAGGGAGTCTTGGAAGCATTTGGGGAGTCTTGCTGTATCAGGATCTGATAAACGGCCATAAATTTAGGTATATAAGCGTGAAGGAGCGAAAACTTATTGGTGACAATTTCGGCGAGCTCGCTATCTGATGCTACCTTCAAGGGTACCTGCAACCAATGGGGTGTGCCAAGCATACCTGCTATAGGGATGACCTCTTCTCCCCGAGTATTGATGGTCGACCGTATAGTAGCGATAAGCTTAAAGCCAGCAGCAGCCTTAATGGTCTCCCCCCCATTCGGTAAAAATAGTTCACGTCGTTCCAGCAATGGTGCCAAAGTGCTGACGATCTCCGTCGGAGCTCGGTCTAGGTCTTCGATGATTAGCCATCTACCTTCAGTCACTGCTGTCGTCAAAACGCCCGGACTCCAGCTAAATGAACCTGGCGTTTTCGCATTGGTATACACGCCAACAAGTGATTTCGCGTCAGTCTGCCCATTGAGGTGAAGAGTGACCATCGAAGAACTTTTCCCAAGTTCCCTTGCAACATCTGTGATTATTGAAGTCTTCCCCGTACCGGAACAGCCAGTCACTAGTAATGGCTTCGATGAATTCACAGCCTCAGCGAACGAATGGATATTGCCTCTTGTAGTCCCTGTCATGACAAGCGATGTAGGTCCCGGATCTTTCTCATTCAGTCGGGGTACGAGAATTCCGGCAATGCAGGCTGTAGTTGCTGAAAAGTTTTCGGTTGTGAGCATTCGTTCGTTTGACCTTACTCGTCCCGGCCCGTCCACACCACGAGCTTCTTTCTTTAGCTGTAACATCTGACCGAGGTATATAAGCCTCTCCTGTTCCCATAAGCTGAAGAATGAATAATCGATGGTTTTGTCTTCCCATGGACCCAGTATCCCATCTTCCCCAATGTAAGAATTGATCATAGACAACAAAGCCGCATCGGAAGCATGAAGATATAGGCATATTAGCCTTATAGCGAGATATCTAATGTATGGCTGGACATGGTTGAGAAGCATCTGCAGCTTTGCTGGTGAAATGGCTGGTGCGAACGCTTGATTATCAAATTTCAGAAGGCGGCCTAGGGCAAGTAGAAGTGTTCTTAATGTATCCGTAGGCAATTCATGAAGTGCTGTAGCGTCTCGCGATGCCAAAGCTTCCAGTATCCCCCGTTTCCGGTTCAGCAGATATCCTGCGTATACCGAGAGATGAGGCGCCGAAGGGAGGACTATCGCCAGGGCTGCCAAGGCGAACAAGTCTTCCGACTCTGTATTTGTCAGCCATCTGCTACATATTTCCGCGAAGATTCCCTCGTGTGTTGCGAAAACGGCAATGGTGTGTGTCGGGTTGAGGGCAAGTTGTGAGAGTGTGTCTAGGTATTGTTCATTGCTCCCTTGATGCAATAAGTCGGACAACTCCTCTGGAAACTCGTGAAGATGAGAGAAATGATCCAGTAGCTGCGCTGAGCACCTCGAGACGTCCATCTTCGAGTGGCTACAATCAAATCTGCTTCGATGCCTCCACGGAAAAAAGTTTGTGATGAATATACTTTAGCCGAGGATTCGCCGCGGAGCGGAATTAGCGTCGCTGCGGGCTTGGCGTTGATATTGGCCGCAGCTCAATCCAGCGTGCCCAGCATACGGAGCATGGCAGTTTCGACGATGAACAATGATGGACCTATTCAGGATGATCCTGAAAGCTCCTTTTCTTCCAGGCTATCTCAACAAGCTTGCAACACGGCTGAAGATTCTGATGGTGATCATCACCCAGATCTCAGCCAGGACGATGCGCTTTTAGGTGACGGGAAACTTTCGTATCATTTTCTAGGTCATATATCGTTGAAATCAACTAATAATCTGTAGAATGACTTTCAAACGCAAAGCAAAGTCACCTTCAGGACTTGGGCTTCCAAACTTCCTTTCGCAGCATTCGAATCAACCGTCCCGGAGCGCCAGCCCGCATGACTTACCAAATCCACCTCTACCCACCGCTCGGAGCCGTAGGCTGCGCGAAGTTTCTTCGACTAACGATTCTGATATCGCACTCAGCTCTGGCAACGGTCATGCAAATAAGGGACTTGCTTACGGCGATAGCAAGGATAGCTCATCTCTAGACTGGTACACGGAGGGTCCCGGACGGCGTGTAGGCTATGATGATCTTACGGCAATTGACTGGATCTTCGAATATACCAAAGAGCGGCAACGTTTACGGTACCTCTATTCACAGGCAACAGGCCTCTTCGGTCACGCACAACAGATACTGGATGCCAGTCAGATCTGGATAGTATTGATCGCTACAGGGCTAGCCTCTGGGATTCTCGCTGCGGGCATAGATGTAGCCAGTGACTGGCTTGCGGATCTGAAAAATGGATATTGCCGTGATGGAAAGGGCGGAGGCAGATTTTATCTCAACAGAGGATTTTGTTGCTGGGGACACGAAGAATTGGCACAATGTCAAGATTGGAATCTTTGGAGCAGTGCGCTTCATGTGCGGTCATCGGCAGGAAAATATATTGTGGAGTATGTCTTTTACATCCTCTACTCAGTCTTTTTCGCATTCTGCGCAAGTGTTCTTGTCAAGCATTTCGCGATATATGCCAAGCACAGCGGTATCCCCGAGATCAAAACTGTACTTGGTGGTTTTGTTATCCAGCGCTTCATGAGTTTGTGGACATTGATTGTGAAGTCGCTCGGTTTGTGCCTTGCTGTAGCCTCCGGACTGTGGCTTGGAAAGGAAGGCCCCTTAGTCCATGTAGCATGCTGTTGCGCAAACCTCCTGATGAAGCTGTCACCAAGCTTAAATGATAATGAGGCCCGGAAACGCGAAGTCCTTTCTGCCGCCGCAGCGGCCGGAATCTCTGTTGCATTCGGATCGCCTATTGGGGGAGTGCTCTTCAGCCTTGAGCAGTTGTCGTACTATTTCCCAGACAAGACCATGTGGCAAAGCTTTGTCTGCGCTATGGTCGCTGCTGTGACGTTACAAGCTTTCAATCCGTTCCGTACAGGCAAGCTTGTTCTCTACCAAGTCACTTACAGCACCGGATGGCATGGCTTCGAGATGGTTCCCTTCGCGATTTTAGGAGTCCTAGGAGGCTTGCATGGTGGGCTGTTTATCAAGGTAAATATGAAAATCGCGAGATGGCGCAGAACATCGGTGTGGGCATCTTCACCCATCCTCGAAGTTCTAGCAGTCGCTGTTGTGACCGCAATCGTTAACTTTCCGAATAAGTTCATGAGGGCTCAGTCATCAGAGTTAGTTTACATGTTGTTTGCTGAATGCGCAAACCTCAAGGATGACCAATTCGGCATTTGTAAAACCGGAGCAGCCTATGCAGGTGTCATTCTACTGCTTTTGCAGGCCGCGGTGGTAGGCTTCTTACTCGCATCAGGCACATTCGGGCTGCAAATTCCCGCTGGCATCATACTCCCATCTATGGCGATAGGTGCTCTTTACGGAAGGGCTGTAGGAGTCATTGTTGAAGTCTGGCAGGGGAACCATTCCAATGCGCTGATATTTTCAGCCTGCGAACCAGATGTTCCATGCATCACACCTGGCACATACGCGATCATCGGGGCAGCTGCTGCTCTTAGCGGAGTCACCAGGATGACAGTCTCGATTGTCGTCATAATGTTCGAGCTTACAGGTGCTTTGACATACGTCCTCCCTATCATGATTGCCGTCATGGTCAGTAAATGGGTGGGCGATGCTTTCGGCAGGCGTGGTATCTACGAAAGCTGGATTCACTTCAAAGAGTACCCGTTCTTGGACAACAACGACGACACCCCTGCCCCCGATGTCCCGGTATCCCAGATTATGACTCAGACACACGATTTGTCGGTCTTGACAGCTACCGGTCATACTATTCAATCCATCCACAATATGATTGTTGCTCAACCATTTCGCGGTTTCCCCGTGGTTTCTAATGCCGCCAAGAATATCCTATTGGGCTACATATCTCGTACAGAGCTGATATACGCAATCAAGCTAGCCGCGGCCGAACCCAGAAAATTACCTCCGTCAACCGAGGTCTTCTTCTCTCATCAACCTGGGACCGACCCACACGCTACCCTAGACCTCCGCCCCTGGATGGACCAAACGCCTATCACGCTCAATGCCAAAAGCAGCCTTCAATTGACATTCAGCATGTTTTCGAAGCTTGGGCTGCGATACGTCTTGTTCTGCGATAGGGGCGTACTTCAAGGCTTGCTCACAAAGAAAGACATCTGGTATGTACTGGACAGCGCTGAGGCTGCGACACCCAAGATGGGCTCCGGTGTCCTCAGGGAGGAGCAGGGCGGAGAATCGAGGGGTCTGCTCAATCGAGATGACAACGATGGCGATGGCCTTGATAGTCCTACATATGAACGCTGAAGCATGCCGTTCTCACCAATTCCTGAGTTTAACATTGGAACGCCTCGCAAGGGGGCCTCCACCGCATCCTTCGATCCGAAAACGTTGTAGACGACAATACGAATGCCGAGTAATCCCGCCATTGAGAAATATCGCTATCAATATTCAAGGCCATAAACACCAGACAGTCTGTGGACTGACTCGCGGTGGCTCAAATCATATGGTTCACTACACCCTTAGGAACGACCCCGCCTTCCTTGCCCGCAGAAGTTCATAGAATGAATAGATGGCGGGCTTTAATCCTGACAATCGATCAGGCCTGGCTCAGCAGGTAAGTAAACGTTCGTTGTCGACGTCCGAATTGTCGACAATTCTGGCAAAGAGGTAGACAGAGGCAACATGGGAAACATTATCCTAGCTATTGTGCTCGCCGCGACGGGTTTTAGGACCGTCTTCAACGGTCAGAAAGGGCAGCTGCCGCAACTTTTTCCTTAGTGTTGATACATTTAAAGTTATGGTTGGAGAAAGCCGTCTCGGAGGACCGCGCCCTTTCCTCCATACATAAGTGCTTGGTTCTGTAAGTGTGGTGGATCTATAGCAACGTAGCCAAATCAATCCCAATTTGGGATGCTCCTTCCAAGCTGCCTCGCAATGCGGCCAACTTCGCCAAATATGCCAGATTCAAACGCACACCGGGTATATCCTCCACTTCAAACTCCCTAAACCACCTTCCCCACCACCCTCCTCTCCATCGCATCCTCCTGCGCCACCACCCAATCATCCTCCCCAATCCCATCCGCCTCCTCCCACAACCTCTCAAACTCCCCCTCCTCCCCCTCCTCCCCAACAGCCCAAATACTCTCCCTCAACCGCTTATGCCTCTCTCGATCCTCCTCAATCCGCTGCTCTACCTGCCGCTTATCCAGCCTCGAAACCCCATTCGCCTTCCCGCCCACCAACCCACCCTCCACAACTTGCACATCCCGCCCCTCCCTCTGCGTATTCGGTGAAATCGGCGAGAGCGCGGGATGTGCGCCAGGTAACGTATCCCGTTCTGCAAGCCCGGCTTCGATCTCGAGGACGGTTTCGGGGAGGAGGATTGATTTTGTCTGCAGGCCTGCGAGGACACGGCGGACGACTTTGACGTTGGCGGCGCCGGAGCCGTCGCTGGGTGCTACGGCATCGACGACGCGGAGGATGTCGCGCTGCATCATGCGTACGAAGTCAAGGTGGTTTTCGCGCTGGGACATGTCGCAGAGGTGTTCGATGAAGTACATTATGTTTGCGCGGTTGTTCATGGAATTCTGTCATTCATGCAAAATAAGCCAGTGCTTCTCTCTGCTCATAGGAGGGGGCGTACGAGGGAGATAGGCGTACTCGTTCTAATTGTTCGAGAATGCATGAGTGGAGATCTTCGTCCATGTCTTTGTATTTGAGGGCATAGTGGGCGGCCTTTTGCGAAGACGTAATGGTAGCATTGAGGTGCTGAAGCTGCGAGGTGAAGCGCATGCGAACTTCGAAGGGGTCTGCCATTGTGATGGGTTTCGTAGTTGCATCTTTTGAAGACGCCCGGTGGTGAGAAAGATACATTATCCAAGGGCAAGTTTAGCCGGGTCGCGGCCCCTGTCAATTGTGAATGAATTTATAGAGTAGAATATGTCTTATATAGTATCAAGTCTTCCTGTACTTTACATGACTATCCTCCATCAGTCGTAGAATCTAGTACACGACCTCCTGTTCCTAGTGATTCTGACATTGACTTAAGATCGCACAGATTGTATAACTACGCCAAAAGTGGGTGAACGTCGATTGCGAATGAACCGTATATTTCCATTGACATGCAGCATGCAATGGTAGAATACTGGCTATCTATCTATCGCTCTGAGCCAGAAAGCCTGCAGCTATCGAGTTGAGAGCTGCAACAAGATAAGCCAGCAGGCTGATTGCGTCCTTGTCATTTGTTTAAGAATCTGCTCATGCGCGCGGTTGCGCTTGGGGCGGTCGCTGGCGCTAGCGGCGTCTCTTTCAAGTAAGTAAAGTAGGGGGTCAACTCCCTTCAGTGTGACAGATGTCTTCAATTCAGACACAATTCGACGGCGTGCCTTTTACACTCGACGGTGACTCTAATTAACACTAAGATGGACGACAAGAATAGGACTCTGACGATTTTGGGATGTGGTGCGTATGTATTCGAGCACCCACTTGCCGTTAGAGGCTTCCAAACTGATATCACTACCTTCAAGGGACTCTTGGCACCGCCATTCTTTCGGGAATTCTGTCTTCTCCATCGAATGGAGCACCACTGTCATCACTCAGCGGTACCACCACCCCATCTGAAGAGCTTCCTCCACGTACCCCGTCCAGCTTCATTACCTGCGTGACTCGGCCACAATCGGCGAAAAGAATAAAGACTGAGCTCTCTCATCTGACTTCAGCATTGACAATACTGCGAAATGAAAATGTCAAAGGGGTTCGCGGAGCTGACGTCATTTTACTGGCTTGCAAGCCCTACAATCTGAAAGAGGTATTGCAAGAAGAAGGCATGCGGGAAGCACTGACTGGGAAGCTCCTGATCAGTATATTGGCGGGAGTGCCGGTATCGCAGATTGAAGATACGATCTACGGGGACGGCAGCAAAAAGACGCTCCCTGCTGATCCAGAGACGGACGGCCGCTGCACAATCGTCAGAGTAATGCCCAATACCGCTTCCCTGATCTGCGAATCTATGACCGTTATCGCAACCTCCAATCCTCCGCTTCCTCAACCACTCAATGCTCTCGTGACCTGGATTTTCAATCGCATTGGCCGTGTCGTACATCTTCCCCCAACCCAAATGGACGCCAGCACCGCTCTTTGTGGTTCTGGTCCCGCGTTCTTCGCTCTCGTGCTCGAAGCTATGGCCGATGGTGCGGTAGCTATGGGTTTGCCGAGGGCGGAGGCCCAGTTAATGGCTGCGCAGACGATGAGAGGGACGGCCGGGTTGGTGCTAAACGGCGAGCATCCGGCCATGGTGAGGGAGAAAGTCAGTACTCCGGGAGGATGTACTATTGGCGGACTGTTGGTACTAGAGGAGGGCAGTCTGAGGGGAACTGTGGCGAGAAGTGTGAGGGAGGCTACTGTTGTTGCTAGTCAATTAGGGAAGGGCATGCAGGGGGTTAATGGGACGAGGTTTTGAATGCGTGAGATGTCAATTTGATGATGCCAAAACGAGGTAATAATTCTCTCATCACTATACGGGAAGTAGATTCGTACAACACTGCTCTCTTTGCTGTCAATGGCACCCATCACGAATTTCCACCAGCGCTTATTTTGTATCCAATCAGAGGAATAAGCATTTTCAACTTACTCTTTCCCATTCTCCTCATGAAATATATTCACATACCCAGCTCTGACGCAGGTAAATTTATCTCAGAGCAAATCCCATCAGGTTTTGAACGTGAATTTTGGTTCCCCCTTGTTCCTCTGGTAGACTATGTACATCAAATTGTTCTTGTTGCACTGCATGTCTTCTTACAGTAGTTTAGTCTGTTAAATTAAAATCGAGGTATGGGACGTACTAGAAGTTGGGCTTACGAGTGTCATTAGAATTTAATACAATATACTAAACAGAATCGACGACAATACACAGAAAGTCAACAGGCAGATCACTACAACACTAACATCGATAAACATGCCATGGAAGAAGCTTGACCCATCGAACATCTCTCTATGTTTCTTACATCGTCGACTATTTATACCTTCATCTTTAAGATCGCTCGCGATCATCACTGCAACCAACAAGATGTTTCATCAAGCCCTCCGAGTCGACGCACGGTTCGCGTGCCTACCACCTTCCAACCCTGGATCTACCCTTCTACCATACTTTATGCCAGCTGAATCGCCTTCACATGAGGCTGCGCAAGATATATTTTCCACCTTGCCTCTGTCAACAGCCCCCATATCATCTTCACTCGAGCTTACGAAAGCTCTGCGGATATATATAATCCGACGACTAAGAACAAATCAAGTTCGGTCTCGGATCCGGAGGTTGGAAAGAGATGTTTTGCATTCAGTGCCCTGGAAGTACGACAACGATCCAATTGACGACCCATTCGAGGACCGCCGTGTCGAGGACCGCCGTGCGGCATACAAAGCTGAAGTAGCGAAGGAAGAGCAGAGGTTGGCTCCGATGAAGGATAAGGTGAAAGATAGGGCGATGGATATTGTACAGTGAGTATGGTGATGTCGCACTTGCGTAAGCGTTTCTGGAAAGTAGAAGCTGACTCGTGTGTGCCACACAGGTGGACAGTGTTTAGGGCCATTGGTAGATTTCTGCCGGCTGAATTGGAGGCATTGATTCGTGATTACTACGGGGACCTTTTATGGCTATGGCAGGGTAGAGAATATTTAAGGTACTGGGAGAGACGTCATAGAGAGGAAGAGGAAGGGATATGGGAGGGTTCGGATTATTGAAGTTGCTAGTAAGATTTAAAGATTAGTGTATCTAAGACGGTGCAGACACAGCCTTTATCAAGAATAGTCCTTTCTCAACATAAAGTTATTAGACCTTTTGTAGGACCTTTTTAAGATCCCTTATAGGTATGAGATGGGTAAGATAGTCGATATATCTCTGGTTCTAATCGGTTTAAGAGTTTTGACATCAATAATCCTCTTCCGTGAAATCCCATTGAATTCTTTGCGTGAATGAACACGTTGATATCCATAACGATTGCTTTGACAATCTAGACTAGCGGAAATGAGACATTCTACTTTATACTATCAGTTTACTTGATAAATGCGGATATATGGGACTGGAAGCGTATAGAATATTAGAGCAGCGGTCTACTCTTCATCAAGATCATCTTCTGTTACCGATGTAGATATTAGCGATTCATAATGGAGATTACCTAGTGCTTAATATAGGTAACTAGATCAAGAAATGGTGGATTCATCATAGATCTAGAAGAGTTCACCCCCTTCTGTTCCAAATTTCTCGTAGCAAAACATTCTATATTGTTAAGCTGGCTGAGGATCTGTAGATGCGACAGTTTCTAGGCCTAAGGGTATTATGGCTGGACCGGAAGGGGTGAACTCTTCTAGTTCTATGCCAAGCTTTCGCAAGCGTCTTGAATACAATACGAGCTTCTTTCTATTCGAGATCTATGCGCATTGCGACTGCACCATTCGCACACTTTTAGCACAGCTGCTTCCACATTGCCATTGAATAACCCGGTCCGGCTGAGTGCTGCCCATCATAGCTCAAAAAGAGTCTGCATCAAGTAAGCGAACCACTCTGCTTTTTTACAGCCCCAATCCACGATTCGAAGGATGGACTATAGCCAAGGGATGCCAGATTTCTGTGATGAAACTCAATATAGTAGATCTTGCGAAGACAAGATGAAAGAACCTGAACCGAGAGACAGCTACGATGAGAAGCAGGAGACATGCGAACAACAGTCCAATGTCGTTGATAATTTTGGTGCAGACCTGTTGCTTGGCATACCACAAGAAGAGACTGAAGTATAGAGAGCTGACGATTCTACGTGACCAACAGTGGCTGCAGGTACCAATCCACCGGCATTACCCCCGTCGGTAGAGGAAGCCTACCGCAAAAAATGTATCGAGCTCAGGCGCCGCACTATTGAGGTTGAGGAAAGCAATGACACCTACCGCCTTCGTAAAGCTCGCCTGCAACGTGGCATTCGCAAAATGCGCCTGGAACGAGCATATCTTCTAGAAATCCTGGGCAAACGCATGAGCAAGAATAGCGACAGCGTGGACGCATACATGGATCCTCACGATGAAGATAGCGAAGGCAGTAGCGAAGCCCCACCTACGGTATGTATATTCACCATCTTGGATACTGCTCCCAGACACTCGAAACTCTGTAGCGCTAATGACCTTTATCTTGTAGCCGAACGAAAAGCCTCTTCGCTCCAAGCGCAGCCACCGTCGCCCAGTCAGCTCTCCTCCTCCTCCCCTGGGCCACCAGCAACACAGACCTCTCGCACCTTTACAATCACATCCAACCTCCGCTTTCGAGCCACCAAGAGACCCGTTTCGCGAGTCTCGATATCAGCACGTCCCGACCACCAATGGTCATTCAACCATACAACACCCACCGACCCCCTCCCCCCTCCCAACCAATTCCATCAGCCCAGTTGCTGCTCAAACCTTACGCCAGGCTCCTGTACCCCCACCCACCGCATTCCAAGAATTCTTCCATCGGCACATTCTTCCGCAACGAGATCGTTATCAATATCGCAACGAAGACGACGCTGTCGATATCGCAAGACAAGTGTGGGAGAACGCGGCGCCGATCAGACGCGAATTCGAAGACATGTATGAGCAGAATATAGCAAGGTACAGCAATGATCTGCATCAGTTTAACCTGATGAAGGAGGCTCTCTTGTATGGGCATAGACATACGCCAACGGGACCATCGATAATGAGAGGGGGTGGTGAAGATGACGATGATGACGAGGACCACGAGGACAAGATGGATGTGAAGAGTGAATTACCGCCACCACCGCCGTCAAGGGATGGGGGCGCAGGTGGGTTCACTAGTATCAATGGGTGAATATAATGACAGCTGTGGCTGTCATTAAGATCGGTGGAATAAGGGTATCATGGGTATGGGCGTTTACTGGCGACTACAACAGTACGGACACATGGGGGAGGGGGTTGAGAGTCTGTTCCGGCAATTCTCAAAACCGCCACTGAGCGCTTATGGATTGGTAAGCACTGCTGGCGTTTATGGGGTGGAGAACGTACGGGCTGGAATGCGGAAGGCTATTGTCTTATTAAAATTTGTAGGACGCGGACAGCAGCCTCTGCTCTCCGCTGCTCCGCCATTTGATGGGAGTGCATCCCCTATAGACTATCTTACAATGAGAAATTTGCACTGCATGGATTCCTCTGCTATGATGACATGAGGGATTTTTGAATCCTGATTTGATTCGTGTTGGTGTACTATGGATGAATCTATAATTTAATAAGGTAGGTTAACGTAAGGTTTTCTATCGGGAGTACTATCTTCACGGTTCGTGTCCTGAGCTCAAAATACGGGGCTGATGCGTCTCTTGCCATGCTACAGTGAGATGCCTACTCGGGTTGCTACATATCACATGGGATAAAATGGAATTTGAGAGTTGACCATCTGGCTCGAAGATAGAATAGGCACTTCAAATCGACCATTGAGGAGTTCAGCCCACTTACAACATATACTCTAGGAGGAAGAGTATATACACCCGGCGTGAAAGTACTACAGTATCAGTCATAGACTAGATAAAGCCGGGGAATTTCACTGCTATGCTTGCTCACAAGCTGGATTTATCATTTAGTGCTCCACCATCTTATTAATATGCAGGATGCAAAAAGGGCCAACAATGCTCTTATGTGCACGTCTCATTGAATGACCGCTATGTGAACTGCTTCGAAAGGTAGTTTGCTGCGATTGAGTTGTGCAGATCTGATGTGAGGGTTTGGGTGGTAGGTATAGTGTTGGGAGGGTGTTTTATGTTGTATAGGGAGTAGGGGATGTGGTTGGGGGTATGTGGGAATAGATATGTATGTATGTAGATAGACGATGGTTTGTGGAGGGATGGTGGGAAGAGGTGGATACTGATTTGAGATTCTTTGAGTTCTTGAAGAATGAGAGGAGAGGTGTATGCTGCGGGGATAGCAGTATTGGTAGTGCCTGGGTTTTTCTGATCGATAGAAGCCCGCTCATTGATCCCTAAGTACAATGGCTCGAGATAGTTGGTAAGAAGTATAGGAGTAGATGATATGTGTGAAGTTGGTATTGAGGATCGATACAGCTTCTAATTTGATGCGGTATCATGCCATATGAATGTTTACTTATAGAACATATCCCATATCAGCATACTCATCCAAGCCTTAAACCCGACAGCCCGCTGACAACCTCATCCAACCCCTCCTTATCGTTGCCGTTTAGGTCCTCCTTCGTGAAGAGAGTCTCGGCTGCGTTCAGCAGCTTCCGTACTTGACCCTGATACCTTTTCCGAGAACCACGAGGCGATTGAGCAAGGAGCTCGACTGCTAGTTGGGCTACCGCTATTGATAGTTCGAGACGGGGGCTTTGTGTTGTGGGGCTTAGGAATTCTTCGGCTAGAGTGATGATGGCCATCCAATCCTGTCTTGGCTCGCCCAAGAACTGTGATTCAGCGATCACGAGAAGGATGCGAACGATTTCGATGCCGAGTGCGGGGTTAGCGGATGGTTGCTGTAGGGTTGTGCTGAGGTCTCTGGCTAATGGAAGCCAGCCTCCCTCTTGTAGGAATGCCTCGACTCCTTCGGTACACTGGGTAATGCCCTAAGTAGGGTCTCTGAGTCAGCATTGTCAATCCACAGAATGTATTCGATCAGGTACAACATAATGTACGAGAGGTGAATGGTTTTGCAACGGGGCAGCTTCCCAAATCTTTGCACTAGGGAGGGAACAAACGATCTACTGAGACATACCTCTAGTGCGACTAGAACAGGGTAGCGGAAGTCTTGTTCACCATTATACTGGTAAAGAGCAAGGAGAGCGTCCATCACGCCGGCTGCTTCTCTACGAAGTGCATCGTTGTCTTCGTCGCGGAGCCAGAGAGACAAAGTCCGAAGCTGCGAAAGGGTCAATCGATCGGCGAACATGCCACTGGACGTGTCCCAAGCAATAGGGAGTGGGGAAGACTGGTCGATGGAGGAGCGGGCTGCGGAATGGAGGCCAGCGGCTCCGGCCGTGGAAGAATCGTACCGGTCGCGCAGATATTCGATGGTCAACGACATCGTTTCTGAGATGTTGGTTCGAAGTCTCAGAAGGAGGTCTACGGGCAGAGGGCCTGAGATGCTGTCGTCACTCGACATCATCTCAAGCCTTTGGATTAGGAAGCCAATGAACGCGGATACGATGTCGTAGGCTCTACTTAAACGCTCAGATATTGCCAGAAAATCGTCGGAGTGAAGCTTTTCGTGCAGAGAAGGAATCGTCGACCGGATATCGATTATTAGCATAGTGATGAAGAGGTAAATCTCTGGCTTCTGATCTAGATCGCTGCCGTGGCCTCGAGAATTGAAGATGACCTCAGAACCCTCGGGCGTTGTGGCCAGCGTGTGAAAGATCTCCATGATTGGTGTTCTTGTCTCTTGTGGGCAAGAGCGAAGAAGCGCCATGAGTTGAGGGACCTATAGTACTCCAAATTTAGCATATCTCACTGTCGATGCATGGAATAAAGCAATAGAATAGCTTGCGAAGGAGGATAGGTTGGCTGCAACAGTCATGCTCTTGACATGTATCATGATTCAGGAGCAGTGGCAATGGAGATTTGGCAAAACACAACAGCATGCTCCCCAGCTTAGACCTCGGAATTTGCCTTACCTGACTGACAAACTTCTTGTCTGTATTGGGAGACTGCAACAGAGTCATGAAGGCGTACATGACAGCCACCGCCAGCCCAGACATACCGTGGGCTTCCTCTTTCGTTCTTTTATCATTTGCTCGAGCTTTGAGTAATCGATCCAGAAATTTAGCGGGTATGGCGCCCCAACATCGTTGTATGAGTGAGAATCTTTCACCCTCGTCCATAGTGTTCTCATGGCTCAACTCTTGTTCAAGAACGGGTTTGAGTAGGGCTAGACCCACAAAACGGGAGGTATCGTCGTTCTTTCCCAGCAGAGTCAATGCTGCTTCGAGGCCTTTAGGACTCTGCTTAGCTTTCGTGGAGGGTCTCGAGTCCTTTGGCGCGTGGCGTTCCTCCGACACTTCAGCCATGTTGTTTGTTAGAATATGCTCTGAATTGACCGTCCCAGTGGTCATCGTTCTTGCTGAGCAGGCGGAGGGGGTTGAGCGTCTGCCTCAGGATCATGATCGGTGAACCAATTCCAGACGACTGTTGCTTTTTCGTTGAATTCGTCCCACTCCCGGTAGATGTGCCAGGAACTTAAAGCGATGGCGGCGATATGAATAATGTTAGCCTCTTGTCTTGAGAGATAGATCTCCATATTAGTGGGATGCAATTGTGGTACCATGTTGCAGGGGACAACAGTTAATATTGCTGCGGAACATTCCGCTTATTCTACCTCGCGCTAAATTATCATAAAACTACGAGTCTTGCCAAACCATCGTCTCTGTATTGGCCCCTGGTCATTCATACACTATGTCCTCAGTCTCTACCAATTTCACCAGGTGCTGTGCGCGGTCGTTTCGCAGTTCCCCGAGAACAAGCTCTTCTCCCCCTATAGCATGCACACAGTACCAAAGGAGACCGCCATCGCGGCGATGGGAGTCCACAGCAGCTGCATCAAACCCTAAAATATCTACCATTGTCGACCAGATAAGCCAATTAACTCTGCTGGAGACTGCAGATCTGGTCTCTACTCTTAAGGTTAGTCCTCTTGCTGAACCAAAGATAGTCCTTGAACTCCTCCACTCAATTTATGCTCTATATCACGAGCCCTGTTGCTGAATCATTTGTTCACCAGTCTCGACTCAACATACCCGACATGCCAATGGGCGGCTTTGCCGGCGGTGGTGCGGCCCCAGCAGCACCTGCGCCTGTCGAAGAGGAGGAAGCCGCCCCAGCAGCGCAAGAGAAGACGCTATTCGCCTTAACCCTCAAATCGTTCGACGCAGGCGCCAAGCCAAAGATTATAAAAGAGATCAAAAGTATGCTGGGTCTGAGTTTGGTGGATAGCAAGAAGTTTGTGGAAAGTGCGCCGAAGCAGATGAAGGACAGCGTGTCGAAGGACGAGTCGGCAAAGATTATCGAGACGATGAAAGGGCTGGGCGCTGTGGTCACCATGGATTAACAGTCTTACATTCGGTTGAGGTGATGGGAATCAGTTTAAGAGTAGGTCATTGTATGGAGTCCGCCGTGTACAGATATTGGCCGGAGTTGGAAAATTCGAGAGGTGCTCCACAATAATCCTTCCACATGTACAGCATTAGCATATGAGGCTACCTCATCCTAGTAGACGTAAATGCCGAGCTTCACTATTGAGTGTGGTTGTACACTTCTCTTTTGCTCTTCTGTCCTCCGATTACTCGTTTTTGCGTGCGGCCAGTTCTTTCTACCTTTCCTGGAAGCTATCATCATGAAACCGTCGCAGGTCATCTGATTGCATGTTACACTGAAGAGTCGCGATTTTGTTTTGATTCATTATCCCCATGCGGCATCTTTATATGGCTTATTACTATCGGCTGGCATCTAATCTACGGTGCCTCTCTTTTGCGCTCGGCAACTTTTTACTGTGGCAAATACTCCATACGGCTCTCAACCTCGAGAACATTAAGCCGAAAACTGACAGCGACAGAGAATCTTACTGGGCTCAACCAATAGCCAAAATTTTGGTGTGAATGGGAATATGATATTTGGTTTTCCAGCAGAACAACTAGCACCCCTACAGCCACAACAAGAAGTCTTCGAGCATCCTGATCCTTATCATATTATCTTGTGATCCTACCTGATGACTCAACCTGATATCCTTGGTTCTTGGAAGAGTACGGTGGGTATTTGCTTGTTACCCCCTATTACATGGAAAAAGTGATAGCTCGTCATGAGACTGTTTAGTTCGCAGGACGTATTGCAGATACATCCAGAAGAGACTCAGTCATTCCACTACGCGCTGTCTGACGGCACAACAGCACAGCATCAGTACTACTTTCGTTCGACCTCTTCCGATCCCTTATAAAATTCCGAGAGCGGTAGCCCTCGCTGGCATGTGGCAGTTGCCAGTTTCACTATCTTATTCTCCTTGCCGCTACCACAATCATACTATCCCCATCTTACTCACCAACACCGCCTCCCCAGCCTACAACTACCTGCTTTAGCGCCAACGCCAATCTCCATGCTGCTCTGGTCACCATAGCCTCCAACAAGAAAGCAGTCACCAGCCACGGATCGAACTAGATCGCCAGCTTCCAGACACCCATGGCAGAACTGGAATTCGTGGCTCATCGCGAAAGCAGACCAGTATCACCCACATACGATGGACCATCACAACATCGAACTGATATCTCTCAAATCACGAATAATCAGAAGTCAGACATCCATCAAACATCAAAGCATGGCTACATCCAGTCACAAAACGCCCAACGCTAGCCAGAAGTACACATCAATAGCCATCCTTCCACAATCCTTTACGAAAACCGGTCCCATCAACCCGTCAAGGGCTATCCACCTCACCCCACAAAACCCACCCCCCTCCTCCTTCGACCCCTACCACCTCTGCACCTCCTCCACCCTACCCATAACCGCCTCCCCCTCTTCTTCCTCCCCCTCCTAACGGGCAAAGACAACAACATCCAGCAATCCTACCCCAACGAACTTGGACTCCAGCACCTCGATCGCGGCGGGGAGTCAGGGGAGGAATGGTGAGGGGAGGAATGATGAGGGGAGGAATGATGAGGGGAGGAATGATGAGGGGAGGAATGATGAGGGGAGGAATGATGAGGGGAGGAATGATGATGAAGTGATGGATAAGGTTATGGCGCCGGATAGCTGTGGGGTGGCGGTTTGGGATGGGGATGGGGATGGGGATTGGATGGGGTGAGGAAGGGGAGGCGGGAGGGGGGGTTGTCGTGGGGTTATTAGGATAGTTGGGTTTGTAGGGGCATTCTTGGGTGGGTTGTTGGTTTAGGTTCGGTAGCGGTCGTTTAGGCAAATCGCTCTTGTTACATACATGAAGCGTGTTGAGAGCTGAATCTCCTTCTGTGAGCTTCGCCCCCAAATCACCCTCCACATCCCCGTCGTCGAGGATCCCGAACAGCCTCTTTCATAGCCTATAGCTGGGTATGCTTTCACCCAGCACTCGACTTGTAGGGATAGAACACTAAATCTGAATAGCAACTTGATTTCCAATTAATCGACGACCTCGGTATCGCCATCCCCCTCTCGCGAAATGTGAACAAGGAGTAAGGTATATACCGCCATACGCCGACTCGACATGGTGACAATCCTCAGCAGCTTCGGTCGAGACATGGTGTCTCCACTGACATGATGACATATGGGCCGCCGCCTCCGCCCTCGAAACGCTCTGTAAACCTGATTTCGCGGCGTCAGAACGACCGGATAGGACATCGTGTCTGCGAGAGCTTAATAGAGAAGATCCTTCCTCCTAGCTATAGCCTCCTCCTACACAGAAGGGCCAGAAGGGCTGCGAGTGTTTGTATTGCGGGGATCCGCGCATGGCTGGCCTCCATTGTGGGATTCAGCTGTGAAATTGGTAAATTCTTTGCTGCTTCATGCTCAATGGTCATATAATGTGTCAGTATATAACAAGTGATACCCTATTCTATTTAAGAGCAACAATACGAGCTTGGAGGGACGGCATATGGAGTTCATCCGCTACGATATGGGTAATGAAACTGTAGCGAATTTGTTGGTCTCGGATGAAATGCCTATCACATGAGATCGTAGACTATGAATGTTGAGATGAAAAATAGGTGACGGTTTCGAAGCCGGCTTTGGGTGGAGGCGCCTCTTCTGAATGCTACCTGTTGCATCTGATGCTGCTTACAGATGCCGGAATGATGCTCGGAACGGTATATAGGAAGGTAACGCCAACCGCTGGAATGCACCATAGGCGTTTTCGGGATCTATGTTGTACGTACACACTGTCAAAGGAGCCCACTCACAAAACTCCCAATCCCCAAAACATTTACAAGACATGACTTCGTAATCTAAGCATCCGTTATGCATCCATGACTCGCGTCAGTGACAAGGCTTCCCAACTGCGTCAGTATATTGATTTCAACATCAGAGAAAATCCGTATTGTAACATACCTAGCATACTTCTTCAACGTCCCCTTCTCATACTTCGGCCCCGGCTGCCTCCACTCCGCCCTCCTCCTCTCAACCTCCTCCCTATCAACCAACAAATCCAGCCTTTTCGTCTCGGCATCAATAACCACCTCATCACCATCCCTCACCAACGCAATCGGTCCCCCCTCTTGCGCCTCAGGCACAATATGTCCAATCAGGAACCCATGGCTTCCACCGCTGAATCTACCATCGGTCAGCAGCGCGACATCCTTCCCCAACCCAGCGCCCATGATGGCAGAGCTAGGTTTTAGCATCTCGGGCATGCCGGGACCGCCTTTGGGACCTTCGTAGCGGATCACGACGACGGTCTTTTCCCCTTTCTTGATTGATCCTTGTTCGAGGGCGTAGACCATGTCGTCTTCGGATTCGAAGACTTTGGCTTTGCCCGCGAAGCGCATGCCTTCTTTGCCGGTAATTTTGCCTACGCAGCCGCCTGGTGCGAGACTGCCGCGGAGGATTTGGATATGACCTGTTTCTTTGATGGGGTTTGAGAAGGGTCGAATGATGCTTTGGTCGGAGGGGAAATCCGGAGCGGTTTCTAGGTTCTTAGCCAGCGTTTGGCCTGTGACTGTCATGCCGTTTCCTGTAATGACGCCTTCTTTGAGGAGGAATTTGAGAAGTGCAGGCGTTCCCCCGATGTTGTGCAGGTCTGCCATTACGTATCTCCCCGAGGGTTTAAGATCTGCAAGGAAAGGTGTGCGGTCGCTAACGCTTTGGAAGTCGTCGATTGTGAGATTGATGCCAACGGAGTGGGCGATGGCTATGAGATGGAGAACAGCATTCGTGGAGCCGCCGGTGATGTTGACAACAACCATGGCATTCTCGAAAGCTTCTCGTGTGAGTATATCCGAAGGCCGTATGTCTTCAGAAAGCAGCTTCTTGATCGCGCCGCCAGCGGCTAGGCATTCCACTTGCTTCGCTTTGGACTCAGCAGGGTTCGACGAAGAGCCCGGTAAAGTCATTCCCATAACCTCGATGGCCGTAGCCATTGTGTTGGCCGTGTACATACCTCCACAGGCGCCTCCACCAGGGCATGCATGTCGTATGATGTCGAATCTTTGCTCCTCATTGATCTCCCCAGTAATAAACTGCCCATACGCCTGGAACGCAGACACAATATCGATATCGGCATTACCCTGCGTCACCGCACAGCCCGGCTTGATCGTTCCCCCATAAACCATCAGACTCGGCCTATTCACCCTCCCCATCGCCATGATCACCCCAGGCATATTCTTGTCACACCCGGGTATCGAAATATTCGCATCGTACCACTGCCCACCCATCACCGTCTCGATAGAATCCGCAATCAGGTCCCGCGATTGTAACGAATACCTCATCCCCTTGGTACCCATCGAAATGGCATCGCTAACCCCTATAGTGTTGAATTGGTATCCTATCAGTCCTTGGCGTTCGACGCCCTCTTTCACTCTGTTGTTGAGATCCAAGAGGTGCATGTTGCAGGGATTACCGGAGTACCAGACGGATGAGATGCCGACCTGCGCTTTTGACATGTCAGAGGGTTCCAGGCCGGTTGCGTAGAGCATGGCTTGCGATGCGCCTTGTGACTTCGGTTGCGTGACATGTTGGCTCACTTTGTTCAGCTGAGGGGATGAAGAGTCGGCTTTTCGTTTGGCGGTGGTTGAGAAATTGTGTCTGTTGGTAGCAGCAAATTTGAGGAAATCTGAGATTTCCCGAAGCCCGCGGGCTCGGAGGGTTGTGGGAAGCATTGGATACGCCAATTGGTATTCTACATCACGGTAACTGGAAAAGCCCCCACAGTTGGAAGTTAGACACCAACAGAAAACGAGTGAGAGGCCCTGGTGTATGATCTTGTTGCAGAGACGCTCCCAACAGTGGCCTCCGGAAACAGGAGCGGGCAGATTCCGCACAGTGACTCTCAGCAACAGCAATCATCGCGGTCGCTTTTCGCCATTGCAATAGATGTTCTAGCTCGTGTAGAGAATGATTTGGGATTTGTGATACACATCCTCATCTTACAAATACTTACGGGGATACTCGATGTCTCTCCCATTGAAGTTGGTGAAGTGTAAGTCCCTGCTAGAACTAGTTCTATAGATACAATCTTCCCTCCATGGTAAAGGCTTTTATAGGAAAAGTATAGTCTTCCGTCGATATCAACTCGCGTATAGAACGCCAATTGAATGGCCGGCCCCTGAACTCCAATCCGCCAACTTTGGTGTCCGAATATAGACAGGTTGTGGTACATCCCAGCCGTTACAAATGGTATCGTGAATTCGAAAATGTGATCAATCGTCGTCAAAGTCATCTTCCTCACGTTTCAGGCCGCCATCGACCATGATCCCTCGAGCCACCCACTCTGTCTTTTGGACCTTCTCCAAGCTCCAGCGGCTCCTCGTCCTGGCGATCAGTCCTTCGACCACTTCTCTTCCCCCATTTAGCTTTTCTCCCTTAATGGGGTCCCACTCTCCTTCATCATCAGCCCATTTCACCCATTGCCATTCGCACCTTGCAATACGATGGCTCGTCGGGCTCTTCCTTCTGGCTCCTGGCACAGGGTCGAAAGGTAATCTACCTTCCATCAAAGCATATAGCAAGACTCCAAGCGCCCATGAATCAGTTGAACGACCGTCATAATCTTGACCCATCAGTACTTCCGGAGCGGCGTAGTCTTCACTGCCACATCTCGTTTGAAGCATTGGGGATTCGGGGGGTCTGGGGATATTACGCCCAAGACCAAGGTCTGTAAGGGTCACTACCGGATGTGGATATGCTTGCCAGTCGCCGATTGTATGAAATGCTGCTATGGGGAGATTAACCAGGACGTCTTGAGTCACGTTAGTAGAGGTTATGACAGTCTGCACAGCTTCAAGTCACAGTGCTTACTTTCAAGCTTAATGTCGCGGTGCACCATGTACTGCCCATGCAGATAGCGCACAGCCGATACCAATTCGGCAAACATTCGGCGTGTGAGACTCGGTGTCAATATACTGAGATCGGAATTGGCTAATTCAAAAAGGTCCCCTCCTGCACAATAATTGAGCACTAGATATGTTTGCCTTTCACCCTCATTGACAGCTTTCAATTGCACCAATGAGGGATGACATATGGACTTCATCAACTCCATCTCACGCCTGATTGATGTTTTTATTTTTTCCTCATCCGCGCCACCAGTGGGACCTTTCTGGCATATCTTCACGGCAACCAGACTTCTCGAATGGACCCGTTCTTCAAAATTAGATTGATCGACTAGCTCGCCTGTTCTACTCGATGACTCGCTTGTGGCTAACATCACCCTGCTGAATGTCCCTTTTCCAAGGTGTCGTAGTGCCCTCCACTTCCTGAGTTTACCACCTCGCACCATGCACGCCTCGTAAACGAGTGGTACCGCGTCTTTCAATGCACCAGGCGTTGTTGGTATACTTTCGAACTCATCGTTATCTCTTCCTTGATTACTATCGGGCGGCGTTGGTGGTTTCGGTATAGAGATTGCTAGACCTCGCTGCACAGCCAAGTACTGCTCACGATGCATATGATCGTCATCTGGCGGAGAATAAGGTATTTGCCCAATTGAAGAAGCGCCAGATGTCGAGACGACGATGTTGCGCGACCGAGGTATCTGTATAGCTTCCGGAACATATTCGCTCAGACTCCGGTTCCTTGCATGAGCGGCGGCATTCGCATTGTATATCTGCTCAAGGCTATCTGGTATCCTCCTCTTTTTTGGAGATGCCCGCACAAAATGTATAGGTTCTGGCAGCGAGTCCCTGGTTTGGCCCGCTACAGTATTCTCCGAGTCAATGTCGCTTTCGATTGATGTTCTCCCAAATTCTGGCATGCCCCAGGCCGATATGGGAGAAGGTAGCGGCGTCATGTCGACCAATGGGCCAACCCCTGGTGAAGATAAGGCGGACGCAGGAGAGAGCGAGTCAGATCTGCGCGCTCTTGAATCCAGGACTGAACGAATACTTGAACTGCGAACAGGAAGGCCGGCATTGAAGACGGTCTGCTGTGGAGTTTCCGTAGCAGAGATCGCATCCGCTGAGGTCGCCGTATTGGCTGGCCGGAGTTGCTCCTCTAGCTGGGCAGTCTGTAATCGAAGACCTGCGCTCACTGGTGTCGGAGCGAGGGGTGATGCTATCGTCGGATACGCCTTTGAAGCAGCGATGTCAAGAGGGTGGAGGGAGGCATCGTACTGGAACGACGGTGTCCTTTTGAGACTTTGGGTTCGATCAAAGGAGGGGGAACTTGTTGTCGAATTATAATCTCCAATTTCATCATGGTGGTGATGGGGAGACTGAATCGATTTGGTCGACGACATGAAGACCACAGAATACCTCGAGGCTCTGGTAGTGAAGCAGGTCAATGTCCATCCAACTATGCAGAGGCTGCACAATGGCTGCGCAGAAGACTAGCAGAGGTGCTGCGGCGCGTATTCACTCCTTCGAAGCCAGCGCTAAGGTATCATGCGGGTTTCACAATAATTCAGACACCTGCTAGTGCTGGGTGACTAGGTGATTGGGCGTGGGGGGTTGTCCTCCATTAAAGTGCGTCATGTTAGTGTCATATCCCTAAGAGCCTGCTAAGAACTTTGAAGAATAGTCTACGTTGATGCATACGTACACCCAAGGACCCACAACGTTCCATCTTGCAAATGTAGAGGATTTCGGTGTTGTCTGCAGCATCGATGCTTCTTACTATTTAAGAAGGGTGAACATTCTTACCAAGTCTGGACAACATGACCCGTTGCATGCATGTCTGGTCTTGTGTAGGTCGTGGCTGTACGTTTCCCATAATCTTCTACTCCAATTGGCCTCTTCCACTGCAACGTGATGCTTCCCTTATCTTCTTTCAGCGGTGATGGTAACTTGGGGACAACATTCTACCAATACTTAGACGAAGCGACGCCAGCTAAGAACTGGGCAGCAATCGGCCGAGTATTAGTGGACGCACACAATTGGGCAGGCAACACTGCTGCTATTAATACGCGATTCGCACTAAACATCAGCTCTGCTGCGATGCAGTTCGCTAAGAATAAGAGAGCCTCGGAGACTTCAGGTATCATGTACTAGCTTCGGTCACAATCAAGCGGGATCTGAGGCAAGGCAGCCGCTACACTCTGTTAGTGTGCCATAGATTGATGGGTCCATCAATGACATCCACAATCAACGAGCCAACACTGGTATCGTATATTGTTCCTTGAACTCGGTCAAGAAGATGCCATTGGCTTTGCAACATGTTCGCGAAGGAGCTGGACGAGGATCCAGATATGGCTGCTGCGGTCGAACAGCCTGTTTGGGTCTGTGTATCCTCGACATAGAGATCGACGTGGGCGGCGGCTTCTCTAACACTTGACGCGCGCGCATAAAGGACAACTCGAGGATCATCACCTTACCTGCCGTATTTGCAGATCGCAATATATTCTAGAAGCTTGGACCTATCTCCGGCCATTCGGGGATGCGAATGATGGTGACACCGCCTCCCGATCCCGAACAAATCACAATGAAAACCGACGAAGTATGACAAGGATCTCCAAGGCACGGAGGATCTCAAGGACTGCAACCTATCCTCCGGGTCAATAGCAACCCCTTTCTTTTGCTGGGGTCTTTGAAGTATCTTCAAAGGACCATACCTTACCCCACGTGATGCTTATCTCGACCTTCTCGATGGAACGGCTGTTACATAAAGGTCAAGCTCACGGGCCGATCGATCAGCACATGCATGCTCTCCTTCAGGTGGTGTAAAATGTTCCGTGGGCTAGATTACTTGTCTAGTCGTGCCGTTCCGTCTATTTGAAGAAGGGGATATGTAGGTACAGCATTACTGATGTGATGCTGGAATGATGTTGACTGGAGAGGATATTTCATTAGGCTACGATGGAGGTGTGAAAAGCTAACAACTTTAGGAATCGGACCACACCCTTGGTCTTCACGGAATACACAAAAAGTAGGTGCCTGTTGTCACATCATAAGGGTTGCCAACATAAAATAGCAGAGAGTTCCCCGCAACCTTCGGCAACCCTAGGTGCGTTCGACACCTAAGACCGAGCTGAAGAACGAGTCTAGCCTCACACCGCGGTTTGCTTGGCATGGAACATGCCTCACTTGTGGAAAATGTGCGCGAAATCAGTCCTCGAGCAATCAAGAACGTTGTGCTTTGTATCGCTTTCCTTGTGCTTGCTGCCACTGCAGTTGCTCTTCGGATTTGGGCCAGAAGAATCAAGAGCTCCTTATCCTGTTTCAATGATCATGCCATTCTGGCGGCCCTGGTACGAGACAATCGTTGCGAAAGACGAGTCCTCAGCGCTAATCCTCACGTCTGGGAAGCTTTTCGAGATTGGTGATACCGTAACTATACTAAGCTGTCAGTGTTATCGCCGGCACCTATTACGCCACCAAAGTCGCTGATCTATGGTACCAGCTATCGTCATGGGAAAGGTTGGCTACCACATGATAAGCTTGGCTTCTGCTCAAGACTTATCGCTGAACAAGGTACATGACTCCAAATCCCCATTCTCGGCTCCCAGTGACCGTTGCAGACTCTCATCGCAGCAGAAGTCCTTCGCAACTCGACCAATTCCTGCGTCAAGCTATCCGTTCTGCATCTCTATCTTGTCATTTTCCGCAGTCGTAAAAGATTTCGCTACGTGGTCTACACTGTTATGGCCCTAGTAATGGCCTACTGGTTTGGCAGCATCATTCGAATTTGTTTCCTATGCGAACCAATCACATATTTATGGGACAAGAAAACGGCCAACGGCACATGCTTAAATATCATTGCAGCTTACTTGAGCATATCTGCAATCAATCTGATCTTGGATATCATCGTGGTTGCTCTTCCCATGCCCTTATTATGGACCCTTCAGATGCCAAAGCCGAAGAAATTAGCTATTTCAGTGGTGTTTGGCATGGGTATCATGTGAGGCTAGCCTCCCCATTCTCAAGGCCTCTCAAATCTGACTTTGTCGTGGAATCAAAGGATTTGCATTGTTTCAGCATTTCGTATTTACGCTACCACACGCCTTGACTTTACCGACATCTCTTACAGCATGGTCAGCGCCAATATCTGGAGCAGCCTCGAGCCCTGTCTCGGTATTGTCACTGCCTGCCTCCCCGTTCTCCAACCGGCATTGGTTAAGACTTTTGGTATAAGCGTCTTCAAATGGTCTCATCGCTCCGCCTTGACGACAAGCTCCGCCAAGACGACCACGAGTCCCTGGTCTTGGGGACCTACTAGACTTAATGAAGTGGGAAATGCTAAATTGCAGTGGCCGCGTTTCTCCATGCAAACCAAATCATCGGCCACTGCAAATACGTGGCCTCAATGGCACCATAAAGCCAAGTCCTGCGCTTCGGCATACACCTTCCCCGGCCGTGGGGAGAGAAAAGTGGTAAGGTTCAGAGATGTGGAGTGGGGTGATTATTTCCCACGGCGTGTGAATACTGTTCCTATGAGAAATTTCCACTGTCCTGGGGCTCAGAGCTATAGCGCGGTGGCAACTGAACTTTACGACTTAGAAGAGAGAGAGGGTGGGATTTCTCCTTGCAACACTGGCCATATGGGATATGGCGAGTCACACAGCAGGGAGGAGCTAGGTGACTCCTCCCAGTACTGGGATTAAGTATTGGATGCTGATTGGTGGGAGTATTGGTATTGGTTATATGGTGTTATCAGCCGGACCCGGTAGGCATGATGGATGATATATGACTTGAGGTATTTGGATGGGATAATTCTTGGCTTTTCGGAACATCATCGTCGACTTGTTATTGTTCATTGAGGACGTGCGTTGGTTTTCCTCTGATTTTCAAATCGTCGTATCTCTACATTCTTTAAGATGTCGCTTTTCTCACCATTATTGCTAGTAGAGAAGGAAGGTACAATAGACACTACTTAGTGCACTTCATGCTTACTCTTTGAGCAATCGGATGAATTCACATTTGGAAGTACATTCGATACGTACACCTGGTTTCACCGTCTAAAGTCATTCCTCATGGCGACTAAGGTGACAGACTTCTGTGGATTGATACACCTTCGCGCAAGTCAAGTGGACCATCAAGTCGTTCAGACAGAGTCGTACTCTTTACCTACTCACCAAGTCGGCTATTTCTGGGTTCGGTAGTAGGCAATTTGATTGTACCATTGGTTAATCTGAGATCGGATAGACCGAGTCGGAAGACGAATTGCAAGTTGTACCTCTTGAGGTCGTACGAAGAAGAGTTGCGCTGCAATCTGATTTGCATTGGTGGTACTTTGCTGTGATAGTGAAGGATTCTTCAGGAGGTTTTGAGCGCACTATACTCATAAGAGATTGATGAATCATGCGGTATTCTGCGGTGTCGTCTAGTGAAGCTCTCGGACAACAATCTAGTATAAGCATGTGAGTACTCGTATGCTGATCAGAGGTAGCGGGAATCGAACGTATAGGGGGTTTACTAACCGCACCATATGAAAAAATCCTTGCTAGAACGATGATGATCTTACGAGTCGGCAAGAAAAAAGTAAGCAAATTCATTGTTCCACAGATAGATTTTGTCGTATATGTCGTATATATATTCAGATTATGGTACTATTACAAATGAAACCCATCAGCGCCACACACACATACAGACCTTTCAAATCTTTCCAAAATGCTCCGGATGCTTCTTCCTAAACTCCATCGCCGCAACAACAACACCAACCGTAACCCCAATCGCCACAAAAGCACTGACGCCCAACTTCACCTTCGTACTCCTCCACCAAGAACGCTGCTGCACCCCTTCATATTGAGCGGCGAGCTTCGACTTCTCCAGATCATCAGTGGGATCTAAGTGGACGTTGTGGAAGGTATCTTTCGTCATCCCACTATTGGCTGCGACTGGGTGTGCGGAAGCTATGTTCTGCGTTTTGACTGGGAATCTGGAGTAGCGATTTGGCTTTTGTCGCTGGGGGGGGTAAGTGCTTGATGGGGCGGGCTGACGGGCATGGTCTACGACTGTGATGGCTGGATGGCGGGTGTAGGCTGGTGTTGAAGTGTCGATTGGTGTTGGGATGCCATCGATGGTGTCGGTGCTTGGGCGACGGTGTCGGGCGTATGGGTCTGACATTTGGGGGTGGGATGGGATGGTGCGCCCTGGCTTGGGATTGGGCTTGAATTGGGGGGAGGGCATGTTGGAGGCGGGGATTATTAGGGGGGAGAGGATTGGTCGGGTTGTGGGCATTGTTTGGTAAGTGTAGGTGAGGTGAGGTGAGGTGGGGTTTGTGTTGTGTGAGAATTTGGTTGGAGGTTTGATAGAGACGCTTTGGATGTTGTTTGGCTGTCTGCGTTGTAGATCTTGCGCTGAGTGGATATGGAAGGTGAGAGAATGAGAATGGTTGTGGGTATTTAAGGTGAGTGAGTGAGCGATGTGATAAAGGAAGTACAATGTTTTGTTCTGTCATTGAGGTTTGACCTCCATTGTTCATGGGGGTTTGTTCATAATAATATGATTGTAAACGTTCATTTTTGTGTTGAATACAATGCCTTTGCAGTGCTTTCCTTATTAGTAGTATCATCCTGACAACGTTCATGTAGGACAAAGGAACCTTGCCAGGACATGGTATAGCTTGAGCAACGCTGATTATAGTAGGCGCCACTGCTGACGAAGGGAAAAGCCTACACCAGATTAGTCGACAGTATGCTTTCAGATTCGTTGATACTAATTTGTAGTGGAATCGGCATTCTGGAGTGGACCTTTGGAATTGGTATGTGTAACGTGAAACCCAAAAGGATGGATGGATGCGCCAATAAGCTTACGGCTGGCGGCTCTAACGCGGTAATCTCAGCCAATCATATGCGCTCTAGCATCCCCTTCAGAAGTGATTCCTCTCCAGAAGTCAAGGACTTTACTTTACCCCCAGGAGCCACATCGAGCATGACCGAAGGCCTAGTCCTGGCGGGACATGTTGCCTTGGGCTTCGCTTGGCAGAGCCTATATTTGAGCACTCGACATTCCATACCACTATCGACATGTTAGACAAGCAGTCACCAACTCCTAAATATCACATCGGCAAATTGCAAAAATACCACACTTTTCCGGGGAAAATTGCAAAACTACCATATCCGCATACCTATACCCCAGGCCAAGCTCCCTATACTCTAGGGATGGGTCATCCACTCCTGAAATGTTTAACTTCCTTGACGTTGAGGATGTCAAACGTACCCGCCAAAGACCGATGTGCGGGGGATTGATGTGCGTGCGGGAGGCGCTGATGCATGGCGTTAGGGAGCATGTGCCTTAGAGGGTTTTAGTACGTATTCCGCCCTGGGGGTGTGGTGCACCAACCATCGAGCAAAGTCAATTGCTCGTAAAGCATATCACTATGATAGCCTCTGACAACGCCTAAAACCTTATTGAGAACTATATCTCGACAGTACACACATCCTCAATCCAAGGGCCGTTCTATCCCAGATTAGCTTTGGTGATGGGCAGTATCTAGAATAGGGGGTCTCAGGAATGATTTGTTTCTGAGAAGAAAACATGGTTACTGCTTAAGTATACCATAATCTGCCACCCATCACCATTCGACTCAATGATCGATCACCGAAACGTGGCCCTGTGTTCCCTTTTCTCATTCTGTCCTTTGGTATTTCTTGTAGCCAGATAGCATTCACAGATGAATCTGTCGTTGATCCTCCACTATATGCACGACCATTTGGTCATTCCATAGACTTCATATCTCATGATCCATTGCGAATGAAGGAATGATTGATACGATTCTGTTGATCCATCGTTACTGCCAGTCTCCTGCGATCAAAATGGAATCCCATAGTATTGAGACGGATATCATGCCACCTTCATCCATGTCGACGTAGTGGTAGTATCGCCGTGCGCATTTTGCTCAATAATCATGCCAGTTACAGGCCAAGTATGACATGTGTCTTCTTCCCTCGAGTTGCCGGAGGAAGTCGAAATGTAAAGGGTTTGATTCACAGAGAGCTGTATAGCTGTATCACGCGTGGTGACATTTCGGAGGGAATCCTGAGCTTGTTGATTATCAAACCTATCGGATGTGTCTTCTTGTTAGTGTGTGTGACACCATGTGAAACAATCGAGGAATTCACGGAAGTCTGCAATGATATCGACACTTGTTCAATCAACATATTATTAGCAGAGTATGTCATCACTATACACCAACTGAGTACTCATTCGATAGCTTGTGAGAATGCACTCAGAACATTTTTTCAATTTTGTGTAACGTGAAAAAAGGATTGATCTCTATTAGCAGCGCATGTCATTACTCTACACCTTCACTGGCTGAATAGTTAGTAGACAACCTCTAAGAATTCACTTGGAACGTATTTCAGTTCTGTGTAACGTGAATTTCTCTCGGAGCCTGATCTCCCTTTAATACCACGTGAAGTGCGGAGGCAAAGAGCACGTGATCCCCAAAGCGGACTTCACTCAAGAAAAAGGGCTTATCAATATCGCAACGATGACTATTTCAGGAGGACTATTGTACAACGTTCTACTTTCGTTCTTCGAGAGACGTTGGGAGATGGGTTGTTGGTCCGGCATTGTGTCGCACAAGAGGACTTCTCGTATTTCTGTTCGAAAGGAGACTTGAGTCCTCTACGCACGAAAGTGAAGTAAGAATACTCGTCATTCGTGATACCCAGAAAGGAGGGTGGAGGGGCCACTTACTCGTGTAATTACCTAGTGTTATATAAATATATACCTTGTGCTACACCACTATCGGGTGTAGTCTATTTCGAGTTGTGCTTGGGTCGTTGGCGTGTTCCGGGTTTTTTGAACAAAGGAATTTTATATAGCAGGGACCAATGATCATTGCGGTACCAGAATTATCGTTGCCCAGGGCCATGGATCTAATATTGGCACGCCCGGACACTAACAGACACTGTTATGGGGTCCACGCCACTTGCTCAAGCTTCGCTTCAAAAAGAAGCTGCCACTCCCATATCTTCTCAGGATAACCACAGGATCTATCATTACCATATTTCCTACCCTTACATTAGCCAAAACCGCGATAGGTTAACGCTAATATCATCTATTACTTGTCACCTTAGTATCACAGTATTCCACTGTAACACTTACTCATTATCATCATCGAGATTTTCCTAAAGACGACAAGCATGCCACTGAAACAGGGTGGACATAGAATCCTGAAGGGTTCCACTTACTATGACAGCCAAGGACAAAACGCAGTACCAACGAACTCCAGAATTCCTGTCTTGCAAGCGAGGGGTGGACAAGGTCCTCCGCATCGGACTCGACTACCAGGGCCCTCCAATCTCATTATACCTGTACCAAGTCCTTCTGACGCAGCCCAAGCTGACCCGTCCGCACTGAACGCTAGGTCCGAATCTGAATTCGCCAATCAAGGACCTCCTCGCCATCCTGAAAATGTTCACTCCGGCGACCTAGCTTCGCCATCAAGACGATCCTCGGAGAGCGCCAATTCAGATCAAGAATCTGAAATCGCGGTTCAAGTAGCGCAGCTCAGACGCGAGGTTGGCGTGGTAGATAGATGGAGGGCCGGTGACAGCCTTGAAGCCACGGCAGCACATTTTCGAGTTCGCTCTTCTGCTGTCAAGCAATATTTCGAAGAGTTAGCCTTAGCTGACAAGGACGACATCGGACCACACAAAGATGCGCGATTCGAGAAGAGATGCCAGCCATCTCATGGTCGATGACATATACGCGGCAAAGGTTGGGAGACAAGAGAATGATGCGGTTACCGTGGCGACAGTGGCCAGAGAATGAGTCATTCAGACGCTCAGATTTATCCAAACAGGGAGCGGAAGCCGGGTCACTACAAGCGTTGGTAATTTCCACTAAGCGCTTGAGGCTTGGTACTCGCTGACTTGATGTGACCAATATTGGCAATCTCCTGGTAGAAGAAGAATGTCATTTCGAACATGCGATACGAGACGACCTAACGTCAGACCCAATGGATAGACTTAGTACTTCCGTTCAATGCATCTTTTCATGATAGATAGGGGAGATACCAGATCGGCCAACAGAAGAATCTCGATACTGTCTTCGGTACCATTGAATGCAAGCACCTTCGTCGCTAGCGTCAACATCAGTACTCATGATCTGCTGGCATGCATCGAGCGTTGCCTAATTCGCAGTGGTCCACCCACCAATTCTACATGACGATCAAACTCCAAATTGGCTCCGATTTTCTCGCTAGTGTTTGACGTTCATTATGAGTCTCGGTGTTCCGGTAAACCTTTCGACGAGCAGCCACCGAATGACCATTGGATGAAGTCTCGCCGCTTCCATGACACTGATTATCCGATCATCTTTCACATATGACGTTCTGGCACCTCTCAACACTAGCATTCTGACAGCTATGAGGCGACCTGCTGCACAGGCGCCCATTAGCGGCGTGCCATACTCGCCCCCATCATGCTCGAGGTCTGCACCAGCATCGAGAAGGATGTCTATGACCTCCTCTGCAGCATGCGTCGCGGCTGCGTAGAGCGGTGTTCCCATGTTCAGAGCTCGATGTGTTAGTAGACTTGGCAGAAGGGTCTTGGGCAGTCTTCGCAAGAATTTTCTGAGATACGAGCGGTTCTTGGACACAACAATGGTACTCAGTATGTTGCATTGACGTGGTTCGTAGAAACTGGGATCTGGTGCCAGATTAAGCAGGAAAGTTCTAAAGGACGGCGATGTTGACAGCGAGGGAGATAACACAGAATCGCCGTCTATGGATATGGTTTTCAGCTCGCCGCATCTCGAGCTATTGATTAGAAGTATGGCAATATCCCACGCTCCTGATGCTGTAGCCCATTGCAGGGTTGTACGACCAATACGGTCTTTGACTGTAAGATCAGTCCCACCCTTCATTAAGATTGTCATAATCGCTAGAAATCCACGTGACGCAGCCCACATGGATGAGGTTCTTAAAGTCAGATCCACAGCATTTGGGTTTGCTCCAGAATACAGTAAGGTTTCGACCATTTGTGTTTGACCCTGTGAAGCTGCATGATGTAACGGGGTCCAAGAGTGCGCATCGATGGCATGCACAGAAGCTCCGCGAGCTATTAGCGACCTCGCAATTTCCACACGGCCAAGAGCTGCGGCTATGTGTAAAGACGTTGCAGTGGTGAGCTGCAATTGTTGGATAGTCGGCCCACACGGCAGTAACCATGGCCAACGAAGCTCATCGTAGCGAATGCGGATGCTATTCAAGTGGTTCATATCGTAGCTCCCTTCGCAGACGTGTTCAGTATTGGCTCCATCATCTCCTTAGAGGATTTAGCTACTGATGTTAAATGATATCTGATCTTACCTCTGCGCGCATGATCCATGATCAGCTTTACGCACTCCGGATGATCGCCTGATATAGCTAAAGCAATCGGATGGACAGGTCGACAGCAGTGTGCAATGTCCTGCGAAGCCCTGTCGAACAAGTTTCGTAATATCTGAACGAGGCCAAAGCCTGCAGCAAAATGGAAAGGCGTATATCCCTGAGTAGGGGTTGCACTGCATGCAGTACCAGCGATTGAAGCCCCTTGCGAAATCAGGTATCCCGCTATATCGAACTGTCCTTCTGAGAAAGCATATAATACGGGCGTACATCCGTTGCAATCCGGTAATCCGGTGTCAGTATCGACACCTCCCGCGACGAGCGCTTGGCAGAGATCGAGGTCTCCCGACTCGATAGCCAGCTCCAGTGATTCTGAAGGAAGCCACAATTTCTTTGTGGCCTTGAGATCGTCAGACCTACGGTTGTCCATCACTAAAGGGAAGTCAGAGTTGCTGGATAGCATTTGGGCAAGCGCAACCGTTCTTACCTTTCCCTGGAGTCCTCTCCTCCAGCATGTCTGCTATGTCCACATGTCCATACTTCCTTGCCACTAGCCCTGGACTGAATCCTGAGCCATCCGGGAGCTGTAGAGGGCGTGCTTTGTTGATGAAAGTCATGACGACTTCCAGATGACCGAGCCTCGAAGCAGCATGCAAGGGACTTTCCAACAAAGCATTCGCAAGCTCATCATCTGCATGCCAGTCGAGTAACAGTGAGACATTATTTGAGATTCCCCCGGCAGCAGCTGTGTATAAAGGTGTTTCTTTGCGTTGATTACGGCAATTGATGTCAGCCACAAGGTTGGATTTGAGAAGGAATTCAAGGGCACAATTATCGAGGCTGGCAGCTAGATGAGATACGGTTGAATCTCGAGACCAAACGATACCGAGCTTTGCTGTTATCCTTGTATTCCAGGCAATGGGCATATCTTTGATCAGATACAATAATTCGAGGTTTCCGGCTTCACAAGCATAATGTATTATGGAACAGCCATGATTGTCTGTGGCGGATATATCTGCACCATGGTGAATCAGTTCCTTTACGACTGCAGAATTTCCTGCTTGAGCTGCAAACATAAGGGCGGTCTTGCTATCTGAGGTGCGGTCTTTTGGGTCTAGCCCTAAGCTGAGGAGATTGGCGATCGTGGTCTCAAGGCTCGAATGATTCCTTTCACATGTAAAACGAAGGAGTTGCGCTACTGAGCCAGAGAGACCCCGACCAATGTTCGATTTCTTGAGGAGCTCTGCTAGGAGGTGGTAGCTAGATCCGTATTGACACGCAATTTCGATAGGGCTCATCTCTGAGAATTGATATACTCTAATATCGACAGATGAACAGAATTGCAGGGATTCGCAGGCTAGTGCCTCTTCCTTGAACATGAGTGGCAGACAGAGCAATTGAGCATCAGCACACGTCGTTGAGATCAAAGTGGTATCATTCATGCATGCTAGCGCTTTTTTGATCATGGCCACGGACGATCGGGTAACGTCGCCAAAATTGAGATCCCCATTAGCAGAATTTACCACTTGTGCTCTCCAACAACTGATGAGATGCATAAGGGCAGTTCTACCACTTGGATCCTCGATAGCCATGCTAGCACCATACTGGAGAAATTTTTCGAGCGCTACCAGCCTCCAGTACCAGCGGTCGTCAACGTCATGCAGTCGGCAAACATGGTGTAAGGCAGTGAAGCCGTCCGCGTCTGTCGAGTCAAGAGACGAAGCATGCGGTGCGATTCTGTTTAGCAGGAGACCCAGCTCCCTTTCTGCTTCGTTCTTGGCATACGCTGTATAGTCGTTCGCTATCAGCACATGGAATGACGTCATGCCATCTCCGCGAGCCCTACATGGGTCCACACTATGTCTTAGAAGTAGTTCAATGATCCCGAGAACTACGGGGTCATCCTGACGCTGTAAAGCACAATGCAACGTGGTTAAACCATCATTTGTCAACGCATGAGTATCCGCACCATTGTCAACTAGATACCGAACTGCTTCGAGCGAGTTGGCCCCTATAGCATAGTGCAAGGCAGTGAACCCGTTCAAAGTCATATCGCGAATGGCATCTTCGTCGCTGAGATCAATGAAAAAAGCGATGGTATGAATAGATCCGGATTGTGCGGCACAGTGGAGCGGAGTTCTGCCGTCATTCGCCTTCAGCCGACTCAATGTTCGAGTGTTTCGTGTGGCCTCGCTCAACTGATGCAATGCAGGTAGGTTATGTATCGAGGCAGCCAGATGCCATGTAGTGAGCCCATGTAAATCGCCAAGATCAATATCGATATTTTGTTCCAGGAGCAGGGGTAGACAGCGGTTGCCCCCTTGTATGGCATGGTGTAATAGTGTCCGTCCTTCAGAGTCAGGTAGGCTACACTCAGCTCCGTATTTCAAAAGAAATTCCACAACTTCAACATGGTTATTTGAGACAGCTCTGTGAAGCGCTGTGAGGCCATTGGACAGACTGACCACGTTTATATCGAGTCTATAATCGAGCAAGAGCTGCCGAACAGCGCTAAGTTGGCCATATGCCGCGGCAGTTCCGAAGGCTTCCAGATAAACATGATCTGCACTTGAGTGATCTTGAAGCTGATGTGTTGGACCTCCTGGCAATGCAATGCCTGTGACATCTTCGGACATCAATGCAGCTTTCAATAGTGTGGCGTGGTCCTCGTCCCGAATTTTGTTCTTATTGATGTTCTCCAAAATTCCGCGTGATAATTGCCACTTTTTATAATTGAAGAGCCATTTTGCCGACTCTCGATCGATGATCGCCCCTTTATGCATCAATTCTATGCACGAAACCATGTCACACATCGCAATAGCGATATACAATGGTGATGACCGGAGGCAGCTTGACTGAACATCTGCTCCGTTATTTATCAGGGCCTTCACTGTAGCCATACGTGGTCCTCCCAATTCAGCCACGGGCGTCTCGATGGGTATTGCGCAGTCATCGATCCCTGACAAAGCAGCTTTTCCTGCCAAAGCACATTCAAGGGGAGTACCAACAGCACTTCGCTGATCGAGGTTGCAGCCATTCTCCAACAACCATAAGCAAACCTCGGGAAGAGCTAGACCAGCCGCAAAGTGTAGAGGACCCGCTGTAGTTAGGTCAGGTCTCTTGTTCTTGGCGACCGCTATAAGAAATTCCTGAGCCCAGGACATAAATATGTAAGGCTTGGTTGGATGCAATAGCTGCTTTATCAAGGTCAGAATTTTTGGCTTCGTCAAGTGCTTCTGAGCATATTTCATCCAATATTTGACCGCATGTTCACGGAAGGCAAATTCATCCCATCTTTGATATAGCGTATCACGACAGATAGTGCCCCCAACTGCAAAAGCATGAAAGGATAGATATGTGAGGCATGTCTCTGCCAAGTCTAGGTCGTCTGTATCCAGTTCAAAGTGGTAGAGGCCATACTCAGGATTGAAGCTGTCACTGTCCATAGTCAGGAATTCCTTCACCGTAAAGTGAGCCAATTCTAGCCAGTCTCCAGACACCGATCTTCGTACCAAGCTGCTGCATCGCCGCAGAATCTCATCTCCATCAGGGACCGCTGACCAATCGAGGCTCTGATGGCCCAGTTCAACTGACGTCGCCTCGCATAGGGCTCGACTTTTGATTGGGATTGTGGTGCAAACAAGCCATCGTAGGGACCTATGGACTAGTTGACGTACAGAAGAGTTGCTTGCATTGACCCTTTGGAGTATGCGCTCATAAGTTGCGTTTAGGGTAGGAGGCAGGGTATCGAGGGCTTTCCGACGAGCAGCATCATTGGGTAAGTCGCATAAGTGGTCCATTTGACAGGCAGCCCATCGAAACCTGGACGAGTGTCAGTTCTAATATCTAAAGCGTCTCAATACCCCATCAGCCGACCAGTGTTGTACAATTGCTTCGCAAGGGAAGAGAGAGTAAACGAGAGAGTAGAAAGATGGCTGAGATTTTGTCCACTAACATCCCATCTGCGCCTTCCACTAGTCGCGCCATTATCTGTTCTTTGAGGTTTGGGTCCTTGATGCGGAGGTCTCGATTGCGGGTTCTAAGTTCGATTTCTGCCCCAACGTATAATCTTAGATCGCTGCTGCTTGCTGCAATGGATATATGGTCATAATTCTCCAGTATTTCGCGTATGTCAGGTTCATCTCTGCTTAGGAATAATGTTTTACTGTTTCCCGCGTCTCTGCCATCGTTCAAACTAGTAAGTAGTCTTGTGACGAGACGAATCTGTTTGGCTGTACCGCATTCATCCAAAGCGTCCACAATGAACATCACGTCGTCGAAGTTCGAAGTCATTGTCACCACTAGATCACGCAACTCCTCTAAGCTGAAATCAACACGTGGTAGATCCTTGGGATTCTTGCTCTCGAAGAATGTTTGAAGCTTCTCGAAGCTTTGTTCATCTTGTACAGCGAGTTGTTTGACTATGGAACCCAATATGCTTTTAGGGTCTTGCGTTTCGGCGATCTTGTAATCGCAATAGAAGAAAGCAACCGCAATATTGGGCGAGCTGTGTCGCAAAGCTTCTTGGATAACGGAAGATGCCAGGACAGTTTTGCCTGCTCCCGGGATACCGTAGCACCAGAGCTTCGAACTAGGATTACTCAACCAGGATTGAAACTGATCAGTAGTGTGGAGTCAGCACTATTCTATAATATCGAACAGGCGAGAAGTGATTAGGCGACTGTGGAGGCCCAGAAACAAGCCTCACCAGCTCTCCGCGTGCGATCGACGATTTAAGTAACGTCGAGGAGAATACATACCTCAACGCTTTCGATCAGCCAGAGGCCAGTACTGGGGTGCCTGAGATTCAGACTCATCTCATGATTCTGACGAGGATCATGTATCTGGATCCACGCTAGTATCTCTTGACGCTCTGTGCTAATGGCTATCCGGGTGTCGGCTTCCCTTCTCTGTCTGAGTTCAACTTTGATAACATCGAGATCACTTCGTATGTCCTTTTGCCCTGACAAGGCCTGCAGAAGGCCCGATATTCCATCAGCAGCCAGAGCGAGGTTTAGCGACGCTTTGTGTCGTTCAATCTGTATGGTAAGGCTCTTCGCTTCCGGTTCCATAAATGGCCACCTCAATCTTTTCATTGTGTCCATTCCATGACCGCTCGACGATTTGCCATATTTGTTAAGGAATCTTTCGACAGTCTCAACAGTCTTGAGGCAAGAACGTATATGATGGATCTGAGTTGTTGTGTCAAAGGACTCCCCATCCAATTGATGAGCTAGAAGGTACAAGTTGTGTAATATTCCCGAAAAAGCGCCTATCGCGGATGTCAAAGCTACGGCCTCCGCTGGAGCACCTTTGACAGCCTTCCAGTACTTGTAAGCTCGACAGAAAACCAGATCGGTGATGGTGACCAGACCGGCCAAACTGCCTGCAACGGAGAGGGGATCGGCCATCGCTTTTGAGTGGCAAGGCTCTGGACTTTGGGTCGGAAACGACTCCGTGCCCGGTATCGAAGGCTCCAGGTAAATGTACCAAATATTCAGCCCACCACGGCTGAAGAGACAGCTTACCCACAGGAAATCATAGGTATGGAGGCCGGCTCTTCTATACGAAAGACCATGCACAAGGACCACATCAAGCTGCTATAGGCTTACACCGTAATAGAGCGGTGATCTTGCTGAGTTTCAAGATATTGATGAAAAGTGAGGCAAAAGAAACATCGAAACAGATCACCCTACAGTAAACGAAAATCGATTCTTTTTCACAGCAGCAAAGAAACAAGGAAGTAGAATAACATGGAAGAGCCGCATGCAATGCCACAACCATCGTCTTCACCATTATCTAGCGTCGACAGTCTAGCGTCGACAGCGTGTCCTTGATGCGCAAGACTATGCTCAGGTCACAGTACAGTACCGAGGAACTTGAGGAAGTCATACTCATCTTCTATCTCATCATATCTCTCATCGTCCATTTCATCTTGTCGAAGGCCGCAGTCGAAGAACATTGTGGTGCTACGCTGCCTCGCAATGTGGACAGCAGCAGTCTTGTTGGTACGTCCGGTGAACAGTACATTCAGCTTGGAATCCTGATGAGAGCGCATACTTGCATATGCAGGGTCAACGACCAAGGGCATCGTCAGATTCAGAGCCCACAAAGCTGCCGAAGAGGTTCTCCTGAGAAGATTGTCAATTCTAGCGTGCCTGAACAGGTGAACATAAAGATGAGCCCAGGAGTGTTCCATGTTGAAGATTGTGAAGAGAGAAGTTGATTTGCTAAATCTCGGCAGATGCTCAACACTTTCTGCCGCCGCTAGCATGAGAACTAGAACTAATCGTAATTTATTTTTACGCTAGAAATATGCATAACTGAATTACACATAAGTACGGAGTAAGAACAAGAAATTAGTACACGCTGTTCTACTTCACCCGATACGAGACCCTTTCAAGAGTAAAGTATGGAAACAGCCAAGAATTCCTTCACAAACCTTCCCAAACTTTCTCAGACGTATACCATATCCGCATCTCCCTCAACCTACACATCCATTTCAGAATCTCGCTATGGATCATACACGGCCATGTCTCTCCAACAACATGGATATCTCCATGGCTAAGCGTGTAGGCAGAGAGGCCAAAGACTACCTACATAGCGTTTCTAACTATACTGCACAGTATTTGCTATTGTGAAACCAAAGAGCGTAAGGAAATCGACTTAATTCGTGTATATACTGACTATTTTTGAGACTTCGTAAGGAGGTGAGGGTTCTTCATCAGGATTAGGGTCCCATCCGGAGGACTGAGGAGATGAGATGCATGGTAGTCTAGGATACGAAAATCGAGGGTGGTCAATTTATAGTAATATAGGCGAACGTTGAAGCAGGAAGAGTTATGGAGGCGAGGTGGTATTGGTAGGAAAAGCGCCCAAGAAGACGTAACATCTAACGATTTGAATATCGAAAATCTGGAAGATGGCGATGGTGGAACAATCTATGATTGAACTCGTGCGTAGTAAAGATTTATATACCTTTATATTTTTGGACCCGGAACTGCTGTTCCGATGAAATTTATCAAAACATCATGTTCTCAATGAAAATACATGTCCGAAGTGATATACCCTGGGAATACGCAGTCATAGCTTTGGTGGCCGGCACCAATAGCTGGTCTCGCATAGCAATCGAAGCTCATCGCCCTCGTGAAATCATATAACTTCATCAATCGGCCATAGATGTATGCGGAACTAGCCCCAGATCTTCGCAGTCACAGCTTTGGTGGCCAACACCTCCACTCGCCTCGCGTATATCTTCATCATGTGCATCACAGGATCGCCGAACACAACGCTCCTCAGTTGTTGGTCACTTGTGATTTCTGCTCTTACGTCGTCCTCGAGGCTGGCAATGCCAGTCTGGCTTCCCCTCAATACGACCAAACGCCCAGCATTTGAAAGTGTGCCTGGCGGAATTTTCCATGTGTAGGTTGGCGTAGGTATGGGTACTGCAGGTCCACTATGAAGAGTTTTGGCCTTTGGCTGTTTGTTTTTTGAGAGCTTGAGTGCTGGTAATGTTACGTTGCAGCTTGGGCCTGGCGTAGGAGATGCATAAAGCCTGAGCAGCGAGCGAACATATGCTTTGTCTGCCCGTGGGACTGGATCGCCTTCATTGATGAAAGACATGAAGAGGGACTTCTTGTGACGAAGTGTGGTGGGCTTTTTGAGAGGAAGCAGTGAGATGGGGGGTGTCCCGAATGTCACGCAGTGGATTCGTTTAAAACCTGGATGCGTTAGCGACTCGATCTTTGGTTTTGGAGATGGTATGGTACGTACACCCAGTCAAGGTATTCAGCTCTGACTTTGTTACCTCTGCGAGCATATGCGCATACAGGAGACTCGCAACTGCCCCGCCTGCGGAGTGCCCTGTCATGAGAAGGGAGAAAGAGCTCCGAGATGGGTTTTCCTCTAGCAGAGAACGAAGGCGAGCAGCCACAGGTTTGATCATCTTTCGTGCGACTGATAGAAAGCCGGAGTGACATAGATTACCCGGGTCATCCTGAATGTTGTGTTAGCTTAGGTCCCCTTTTGGGTAGAAGGTAAAAACATACTAGAAAGTCTGTTGGGGCGAGAGGTGCTGATTTGAGGTTTACCGCCCAGTCTGTGAACGTCTGACTTCCTCGAATAGCAAATACCACACAATTCATATGATCTATCGGTAGAGACTTAATCACCATGGCCTTTGTTCCCATCCGCCAGTCCCCATTGACAAATGCTTCTCTTTCGTTGCCGATAGGTTTTGTATAAGTCCGTAGTGAGTATTGGGCAGCTAGACAAAGCAGTGGGAAGGAGGGAAAGTAGCTGCAGTGAAGCTTTCTTAGCTAAGATCTTATGCGTCTTTACAAGGAATGAAAGCTTACAGCTTCAACGGCGGTAAATTAGGTGGCAACCGAGAATTGGTATATACGTTGACCTTGGCAAAATAGTTGGTGCTGACCACAGCTGAGGAGATGGCCTTATTGGCACCCCTGGACACCTCTCTGCTTGTGATCCGTCCTCCGCCACGGATCCCAGATGGTCTGTCCTCGCATATGGTCAACTCTATCTCTTGCCCGGCGAACGTTTCCTTATCTATTGCCGTGATCACCGCGTCAAGCTTAGTAGAGATCAAGTCACAGAGGATTTCATCGATCGCAGGTTCCAGAGACATCTGGCGTACTTCAACGAGGCCATTGCTATTAGACTTGACACCTTTGTGAGAGGAAATCGGTAAAGTGGTCGATGGCAAAATCTGCGGGGTGTGAATGGAGTGTGTTATCTGTGGTGCTCCAATCATTCGCCTGGTAGTCGTGGTTGGTATGGGTACTTTTGGAGGACGAGGCGGCGGTTGCGGTGCACAATCATGTCCAGAAGGACACAAGACTGCATAAGGGGGAGGAGGATCCAAGCTGGGGGAAGGAAGAGCATCGAACGGCAAGACTGGTAAGATAGCGGAGTGAACAGGAAAAGTAGTGGAGGGAGTGGTTGGCAACAGGGTGGAAGCCTTGGCGGATTTCTTGGCGGATTTCTTGGCGTTGGACTTGCACTTAGGTTTCACATGAAACATTGTCAACATATAATCTTACTCTTCATTCACGTTGTGGGTGTGGAGGAGGACAGAAAAAGGGGCTGTCAGGATGATAAACTTTTGCTTTCTTCAAGGTGGTGGAGCTATCGGCGCTATGCAATGTAGTGCCCATGCAAGGCATTGCTGGCCTCGCACATAGCCCCCTGCGAAGCGCCCGATCTCGAGTGTCATTCGTCTGTGCGATGGCTGTTGTCACCGAACTACACATTTCTTGACGACACCTTGATTGCTTCTATCTTCATATGTTATGCTATCCTATCTTAGGGTACCTACATTGGAATCCTATCAAGAGCGAAGCTTCTGCTTACCTTGTGTTGATCTTGGAGATCCCATGCAGAATATCCAACAGTGCACCCTGTGGGTTGCCTTTCTACTCCCACCAATGAGCATCGATCTTCACGCTGTGACACTCCCACTCTGATCTTACAGCAGATCTCAATTCATGGCTTTCTGACAACGACGGATCTTGTCTTGGCTTGGAGGGCATCTCGTACCCAGGATACAGGTTATGGATATCTCACTTATATACAACACATTGCGAGATATTCTGTTCCCATATTACCAGTAGTAGACGAAATTCTTGAGAGAAAAACTATTTCACGCGAAAGAGTCTTCCAGTGTGATAAAGGGGGGAAATCAAATGGTGGTGAAAGGGGAAGAACACAATGTTATTTATAGCGTGAGCGACATATGGTGCATAAGGCGGTCTCAACTAGCTGTTACAGATGCCAAAATAATGCCACTTTTGATACTCTACCGGCGGAAGTACCAAATGCGTTGGCCAAAGCTCATCGATTCGAAACGTGGCGTGGAAGACGCTGGTGAGCCAAATCATGAAGTGAAATGGAAAGACAAATCCTTGTGGATTAAATGCACCATATAACGAGTAAATACATATACGATGCTCCATTTTACAGGTTACTTGATGGAAGTGGGATGCGTTGCAAAGAGTATTTTTGAAGCATCGCGCGAGGACATAAGCTTGAATTTCTGTGAAGACGGCGTTGAGTGCCTCTGTGATGAGTGAGACAGCGTGCTGAAGATCGCCTTGACGAGAATGAATATCGCAATTTGGAAAGCCCATCTGATCCCCAATTCGCTCCCCACCTGCCCCTACTCCAGAGAACGATCTTCAAACCACTCTATTCTAAGCCGTTTCAACGCTCAAAACACGCCAAGCCTTGTGTTTCACTAGACCACTAAAAACCACGATTATGAGACATCGTCAGCTGAACAACAAACACGGAGGCGCCGCTGACGCCGTGTAACCTCCTCCATCTGGACGTCAGTATCGCTATCATGCTCTCCAAGTCTACCTCCACTTGGCCTCGCCTGCAGCCCTGGCCGCATAGGCGCATCTACCGCACCATCCCTGATGCCCTTCTCAATTTCTCCTGTCCTACCCTGCGACATCCCCTACCTATCTTCTATCCAATGGGCAGCCTTACTCAGAAACCCCCTAGTACAGACACTCTATCCTCAGGGGCCTACTTCTGCGTTGACAGCATTCACGATTGATAGCTATCGGCGAGCGCTAGAGTATCCCACCGTGAGGTTGATCAAAGCGGTTGATGACGAGAGTGGAGAGATCGTGGGATTTGCGAAATGGATTGTCTATGCCGAAGAAGACCACTTATCAGGTGAGGGAGAAGGAGAAGGAGAGATGCAGGATAGAGGGTGGAGACATGGGAAGAATGGGGAAGAGGACACGCCAAGACCAGAGGGTGTGAATGAGAGGGCCTTGGGTGCCTGGAACGAAGTCATCACACGCACAAGGAAAAAGGTAATGAGAAGCATGGCACACAAATGCAACCTGAAGGGTGGATGCTCGCTACACTGCTACTTCGGCTCCATCGCATCTGCCTTGTGGGTCCTTGACATAATCCATACCCACCCCTTGCATCAATATCGCGGCGTCGGCACGAGCCTTCTTGAGTGGGGCACCGAACATGCCGACAAACTGCGTCTGCAATGCTACGTCGAGTCCCCTGCCGCAGGCCATGCTTTGTTTCACAAACATGACTTTGTATACATCACAGACATGGAGATTGATCTCAACGAGTACAGAACGCATCAGCACTATTATAATCAGAAATACAAACACACTGTCATGATCAGGCCGCCAGAAACCCCACCAAGAGTGCCGCCGAAAAAACCCAATCGACACAATCAGAGGATGCAAGGTGAATGGGATTTTGGTTTCTTAGATTCAAATTCTTCCGTGGGGAGTGAATATGGGGTACGGAGGAAAGCGAGCTTGATTGAGATCAGACGAAGCCCAAGACCTGATCGCAGCCTAAAGCCAGATCACAGTGGTTCTTCAGGACACTCGAGCAGCGTGCTGTCATCGAGCAGGCGAGAGATGGCAGCTCTTTCGCCTGGACCTGTGGAACAGATAACCGAGACCTTCGAAAATCGGGATCCTTGATCAGCCCATCCCTGGGTTGGAGTTCAACGCATGAACGCAGGGACCGAGTGCCTTGCCACGACACTGATCAGTGTTCCCGTGAGATCTTGAGGCACGCTTGTTGTCTGCTCATTTTCAAACCACATTCCATGCCAGCTTATGGACTTGGAACAAGCGATACTATTTTGGGGATGCAGGATGTACCGGTCGATCTGGAGAGTTGAATCATGTCTCGAGACAGATTTCAACTCACCTTACCTACATGCACAGCCAAATGGAAACTCATTCTTGCACGCCGACCCCACAGGGCGCTTATGTGTCTCAGCACTACGGATTACACTTGACAGGTAATAACTCCGTTATTAGGTTTTAGCGAGGTGACGTTTCGTATCCTATTATGTCATCTCTGCAGGTACCCCTCAATCTCATCTTTGTACCCCACTCCAACTTCTTGCTTGCCCACTACATCATCCCACACTCACACCGGCCTCTAGGTATCCCCCCCATTCTACTCAGCTGTTCCAATGCCTATCTACCCGCCCATACCTTACAGCTCCGAACCCGTCGACCTCCCCCCAATCGACGTCTCCTCCCCCGACGACGCCCGAACTTCCTTCCCAACCACAGATTTCGATGCCGCCCTCCCCCTCATCCGCGCCCGCTTCCCCAACATCGATCCCCTCTACCTCACTAAGATATTCCGCGGCACCATCCGCCCCGAGGGCCTGATCTGGCTCGACGTCGACCGCGAGGACGCCTCACCCCCTGACTTCCCCAACCTCGCCCACCTCCTCTACTGCTTCGAGATCTATGGGCAGATTCTGTGCATCCTGGCGGCTCCGCAGGGCTTCGAGTTGGAGATGGAGTTGCAGAGAGCGTTGGCGGATTATCGCATCAGGGTGCTGAAGTTGAGTAAAATGGCGTCGTTTGAGAGTTTGAGGGAGTGGCATAAGGCGATTCTAGCGGCGCAGATTCGCGATGGCCAGGATAGGGTGGATGGGTGGAGGGAGAGGAGGGAGGAGTTTGGGAAGCTGTTGAAGAGAAAGACCTGATACTCAGGAATGAGAAGCGACAATAGGGACCGTGATCGGTAGGAATAACGGCCACCCCTGTTTCGCTAGAGGGTGTGGACATGCAGTGGTCGCAAAGTCTGCCCCCTTGTCAACCTTGTTGGTCTCATTGCCGGTATGGACAATACAGACTCATACGTCTCATCGATGTTTAATCAAACCTCAAGGGATCATTCGCTATTGATCTCCAGGGACTATGCAGCGCAAGCTGATTTGGATACATTGTGGTTGGAGTTTAGGACGCAAGGCACTCTCTTAAATTACTCATGCGCTCCAGACAATGCAATGCATGATCAACTTGCCTGTTTCAAGTTGCACGCATGACAGCAATACTCAGCACTGCAATCTATACATATTCCAGCGTACACAACGCACGTTTTCCCCATGGTTTACCTCTCACATCAGCTGCAATTGATAACTTTTAACAGCAGTCCAACGAAGAAAGCCACTTCAGTATTGATTCCTTTAGGGTTCCAACCTCTTGAAGACATAATCCCATATATATGAACGCCAAGCTTTTCATGAGTATTCTATTGAAAATAATACGCTATCCTAGTGGATAGAATACGGACTAGTCTTGCGCGTAATAAATTACCTACCTAAACATAGCAACACATATGCAACCTCCAAAAAGGGCAACACCACATTCACCCCTATATGCTACATCTACAGTTACGAAACTCTCGTTTGCCTAGCCTCAGGCTGCGCCGCTGCGCACCAGCGGGCCCAGTGCATGTATGGCTTGGTTATGAACCATTGAGCGTCGCACCTTCCGGAGGTGTACCCACAAACTCTTCAACCCCGAAGTCGGCATGCGGCACCTGAAGATTGCGCAATGCGTGGTACGTCTTCATTGAGGCGGTGGTAGCATTCATGCTGTGAGTAAGGGCGCCCTTCGGCCAACAGCCTTGCTATTGGCTTTGTGGGCCCTATGCCTACTTCCAGGGTCTTGTAACCGCAGGCAATAAGGGGCTGGATTAGTAGGTAAAGGAGGCACAATGCTTCTGCATGTATGGCTGTCGATACATATAGGCAGGGAGTATTGACCTTGCCAGAGGGGTACAGGCTCGGAGCTCACCTGATATCGATCGAATACCAAGGGTCATGACCGTCGCCCGTCCTCAGCTCTGCACATAAAGCGCCGAGGTTATCGCCAACATGGAGTTTCAATACAGTTCAGATTTCCTGCTGCTCCGAAGAGCGACAATAAGCGGCCGATATGCCATCACTACCGTGGAAGATATTGAGGCATCATAAACCAATCTATACACCCCATGGAGCTACCCTTGAACCATCGTCTATAGAGATGCTAAATCTCAGCGGGTGAACACAACATAATCACATCACATCAACAGGGAGTCATCGCTTACGGTCGTCTACAGGCCAAGTCCAAGTCCAAATTCAAATCATGGTCCAGCGTCACGAGACTCTGACGGCTATGTCTATGAGATTGTCGCTCGCAAGCCGGTTCCAACAACATCAGATCGGGCCCATCCAAGCCGATGGGATATACTGTCTTTCAACTCGCAGCGGCTGAAGGAGCTTCAGGGCTACCACTTTGGCGTAATGTGCTGCGCCGTGATCGCCTCGTCAGTTGCCATTATCAATATAGTTTTCATCTCATGGGCAATAGCAACTTCCGGAGTGCACGGTGATCTTGGCACATTGCAGGAAGGTAGCTGCCACCAGACAAATGTCCTCACTCTGTGGATACACCTTGCCATCAATATTCTTGGCACTCTGCTGCTCGGTGCCAGTAACTACAGCATGCAGTGTCTCTCTTCGCCAACGCGCCGTGAGATCGACAGGGCCCATAATAAAGGTATCTGGCTAGACATAGGGGTGCCCAGTATCCGGAACTTGAGAAGGCTATCTGCCACGAGGATCCTATTGTGGTGGCTCCTCGCTCTGTCTTCAATACCTTTACACTTGCTCTACAACAGTGCAGTCTTCTCTTCACAATCCACACGAGAGTTCAACGTCTTTGTTGTCTCCAAAGACTTTTTTGAAGGTGCTCCGTTCAGCGCCGATCTATATGGCCATGTCGAAGTCTGGGGAGGATTGCCAGATGCTGACCTTACACCTTATCAAGACAGATTGGGAGGTCTCCAACAGAACAAGACCTCGTGGACGCAGTTGGAGAATGAAGCATGTATAAAGGCTTATACGCCAAGTATACTCTCCTCTCGTGCGGATGTTGTATTGGTTTCCTCCACATCAAACTCGACCAATTCTCTCCTCAGCTTTAGTGCCGACATCTCCGCACAGATTACTACCAACTCCGTGTGGCAATCACTGGGTTGGATGTGCTCAATGCCTTACTACTTAGTTTACTATCATTGCTCTCACTTTCAGCACGTCGAAAATCCTCGTGACTGGTCGATCTGGATATATCCAAGGATATATTCAAATCAGAGCTATGACGAAGTAACGCCAATCGCGACACCGGTACAGTACTGTCTAAGTCAGCCGGTACAAGAAGATTGCAAGCTACAATTCAGCGTAGGAATCATGATGGCTGTAATTGTGTGTAACTTGGTCAAAGCTATCTCTATGGGCTTTATTGCATGGAAACAAGACCCAGAGCCGCTGGTGACTCTTGGGGATGCAATCAAGTCCTTCCTGAACCAGCCTGATCCTACCACAGAAGGTAATTGCGTCGTTCAGAAATCTCGTTTTGAAAGAAGCAAGGTATGGGGACGCCTTCCGTCGAGATGGCGCGCAGAGCCTTTTAGATGGTTTCGAGCTGCCAGTATCAGAAGGTGGCTGACATGTAATACCCTGTAAGTACCCCTTTAGTCTTGACATGCCCTTGAATCTTCCGCATCGGTCATTCATTGTTCCGCGTGGATTGGTCAGAGAATTCGTGAGACGGCGTGAAAGCAAGCACGGGCAAGATACCTTAGCAATTTCACTTGACCCATAGTTGCAGTGCTAGAACACAAAGTTCATTCTAAATTTGCGCAGACATCGCTGATTATCTATTAGATGCCTTTCGGCTCTCATCGCCTCGGGTGTTCTTCTCAAGTTGGGTTTGGATGCAGTCACTTCCAAGCACTTCTCCCATCTTTGGTCACTCGGACTCGGGACTATCACCCCGGAAACCTTCATTTTCTTCAGCCAGGGCACCAACTACTCAGCCGGGTATAGGCTCGTTGCCATAATGCTACTCGCCAACCTACCCCAGTTACTTCTTTCCTTTCTCTACTTTGCGTACAATAGTATCTTCACCTGCATGCTACTCGCTCAGGAATGGAACGAGTACGCCAGGAAGAGGAAACCGCTCAGAGTGACATCACCAGTCGGTCGGCAGCGCGGTTCATATCGCTTGCAGCTACCCTACCGCTACGGCATTCCACTCCTGATTGGCTCGGGCATACTTCACTGGCTGGTCTCGCAGTCAATCTTCCTTGTTCGGATCTCCTCTTATCAATCTACGGGGACCCTTGATATCGAGTCGGGAATCTCAACATGCGGTTATTCGCCCATCGCAATTATATTCGTCATCGGCCTTGGATCGATTATTGTGCTCCTCGGTATTGCTAACGGATTTAGGGTCTCCAGAAGTGGAATGCCTTTGGTGGGCAGCTGTAGTGCGGCCATCAGTGCAGCCTGTCATCCGCCACAGGGAGACCTTGACGCGTCGTCAAGGCCGGTGATGTGGGGAGTCGTGGCGAAGGAAGACACCGAAATTCCGATGACGATATCGGCCACTGTTCCTTTACCAGCTTCGAGGTAGAGGCACCTACACCGGGCAAATGGTACGCTTGACGTTGCAGTAATTCGCAATAAGGCTGTGCGTCGCCAAGCATGGTTCTACGATGAGTTTAGTGAGAATGCAACACTTCGCGTTTGGCAGGTCACCTGATAGCGATTCTGCAAAACAGGCGATCATGGCGTAGTGCGATCCAAAGTGCTGCTCTTGACGCCTGGGATATCTCGAAAGCTTGAGCCGGGCAACACCAACAAACGACTGTGCGTATTAGTGTGACGTAAAAGCCTTCGGGGACATTCCGATATGCCTACAGTAATAGTCAATGACTGCATAGCCAAGCTTTCAGAGGCGTAGGGTATTGTGCCAATTTAGCTTTCATAACGTGGAGGATTCATACTCCTTGTACCCTAATTATGGGAAGGCGACCTATGCCATACCATTTGAAAAGCCTTCGCATAGTTAGATAATGTAGAGAGTTCGCGGAGAGATCAATCCTGCGGAGAGGAAGAAGGACAGGTCTGATTCACTGACCATGGTATCGTCGCCCCCTTTGATTTTCAAGACAAAAGTATGGTGCGACACACAAAGACGAAAGCTGTATTCAAACCTCCTGAACAGCAGCCGAGAGCGCCCTCACACTTACTTTCCCTTGCAATACCCACCAATTCACGATTGAACAGGGGCTACGAATCAAGAATCTATGTCACCGCACTACGAACTCATATCACGTCGCTACTTGCTATCAGCAACAGATCTCTGGGATATACCTACTCATTGAAAGGAGGATCGTGGTCGAGCGTTGAATACTATACAATGTAAACGCGTAAGTAGCATGTCGAAGTCTTCTCACGTCCTAATCTATCGTATACAAGATGTCAACGGCATGATTCCCTGATGTGAGATACAGCTACCGAGCGGATCTTCATGGGGAAAAGGTGATGAATATACATGCACGAAGAAGCGTAGACATGATGAGTATTGGATTTCTCGAACGTTCCCTTCCATAGTATACGGCTGGAGTTGTTACATACTCTATCCCACATCCTAGCAAGGCATCCATCCGTCCAGAGTAGAACAATGACAAGATCCACCCATCCTCCTGAACACCAAACACATGCGTATTTGTTTACCACCGAAAATGATGATATTCGATTGCAAACCGATCCACCGCTTGAAAATGATAGAACTACGTCAGATGCTGTAAACCTCATACTATACAACAACACTTGAACTATAGAGTCCAACCATCATCCTTTTAGTAAACATATCTATTCCTATTCCTATTACTAGTAATATAACACCTACTACCAGTTTTTAATCCTACTTATATTCATCGCGTTGGGATAATAGTCTTAATAGTAGTAACAGAACCCGTATTGTCTATACCCCTAATAGTGGAATTCATACCGCTGCGTACGCCTATATCTCTGCGTGGTGCGGAGAAAACCCTCTATTATATAAGCATGCTTCTATATAGTGATCTAGTAGGGCAGTGTCTCTGTTAGCAAAGAGTAGCACTACCGTTAGCAATAATATCAGCAAGGATATAGAATTCGGGATATCCTGGAGGAGGTGTAGGGTTTGACGGACGCAGACGTGGTACTGCTTGTAGAGCTTGAGGTGTTGCGTATAGAAAAGGGATGAGCTTGAGGACTCAGTTGTAGTAGACTAATTAGATAGAGGCACCCAGATTGATGCGTTTGTATATAGGGTTTGGAGATGGATCCGAAGGTTTCGCACCTTATAAAGGGGGAGGGGGGAAAGGTAGAATTTGTTGCAGTAGCTGCTGAAGTATTGACTGAAACTCTTTGAGTAATTGTAGTTGTAATCGTTGTTATATAGTTCTACTGTCTACCGTTTTCGAACCATTGAGTTGCACAAACATTATAGACTTGAGAGGGGAGGGTGAAACGTTTGACTGTTGGCTGTGGGGGTTGAGTTGTTAGCAGTGCGCGGGAACATGTATGTGTATGTGTATGTGCCGGCGGATGGTGCGTTGAGCTTTGTCGAGTAGGCTGCGGTGGTCGCCTATATTGCTGATGGAGTGGAGGAAGTTTCCTAGTATTAGGGTAGAGTAGATATAGCAATATTTATATCAATCTCGATAATATCTTGCTATATTACTTCATGTTCTCATTCCTATTGCCGAGAAGCTGTTCTGTATCACATATATAGGTGTTAGAAAGAATCGTTGCATATTTAAAATAGTGATCCATGATGGGACGGCTTTGAAAAGTGTCTCGGTGACTATAAGCCACCGCTTCTGTCCCTCCACTTCTCTACCAATTCCTCATTGAAAGTCATATCCAACATGGCCGTGCCGAACTCGTCAATGTCCGCGGGTACCGCGTCGTCAAAGAGCCTCGCGCACTCGAAGCGCTGCAAGAACGCCACATTCCTTCCCAAGCACTGCTTCTCCCACTCGGTGGCGCTGGCGGCATTCCAAAGGCCGCTGCGGTTCGTGTACATGACGCCGCCGGGGCAGGCCGACCAGCGCTGCCGCAGCGCGGAGAAGACGGGGGAGAGGCTGACGGCGACGAGCCAGGTGCGGCGGATGCTCTCCGACAGGATCCACAAGTACCACTGTTGCTGCGAGTCGGTGGACGGCGTTGGCAGACAGCCGACAAGATGCGTGGCAACGGCGTGAGTGTTTGACAATGCCTTTGCGGCCGAGTGGAAGAGCTTGCCGGCCCAGCTGTCCTGGACGGCCATGTGGCCTTCGGCGACGTGGCGGGAGCGGATGTCGCCGTCGAAGAGGCCGATGATCTGGTAGACCATGAGCGCGTGCAGCCTTGTTAGCTGCGCGAACAGGTCAACATCTTGCTCCCCTCCGTCGGCCCACTCATCCACGCCAACGCTGTCCAGGATAGCCCCGTTCTCCTGGAGTAAATCGGTTGACCTGTCCTCTACAATCTGGAGCACGGTGTCCGTGTTTGCGGGTGTCCGGTGGATATAGCTAGCCAGCGTGGCATACGCGACCTGCACGCACGCCGGGGAGTTCGCACTGTACAGACATGGATGGATGAAAGGGTTGCTGCCGGTGGTAACCCAGCGTTCGAACCAAGACTGCAGCACCGCCACGTACTTCTTCATCGTCGTTTTGCCAACTGGCATAGCGGCCGAGGTGTCCACTCTATAGGATATCCTCCACGTCTCAGGCGCAAGGAACCAGTCTACCCTGGTCGCCGGCGCGCTGGGCGTTTGAAAGAGAGACGACGGGGCAGGGAAGTCACTGTCTATGAGTGGAAATGCCAGGTCCAACATAAGGTCGTCTGCAAGGATCAGGTCTGCGGTGCTGGAGGATGTGTTGCCTGCAACCTCAGCGAGCAGTCCATCCTCCACTGTCGGCACCGAGCCTCTCAACCCATCCGACAGCAATGGTCGAGACGAGGAAGCTGCTCTGCTTCTCGACGGCGGATAGACGCAGGACCTGCCCCTATCCGCGCATCGTGCGCACGACGGCATCTGCCGACCGCATTTCCGCTTCGACCTTGCGCAGGCGCTACAGGCGTTAGATTCCGCGTGCGTCGGCATGGTCGAAGGACAGATCCTTTTGGGGTCTTCTTTGGGGACAGAAATAACTCCCGATCTTGTCCGCGGCGGAAGTCGAGCGGAATACTGTAGGCGCGCAATTGTCGTCAGCTGGGTGCGTCTCATTTCTATTGGGCAATCGCCCGCACGCTAACCCGAACGGCGGAAGCCTAGTCCGCAATATAAAACACCTCCATTTCTAGGGGATAGAGGCATCTGGAGTTGCAGTGCAGGCTTCATCGGCCATGCAATCTGCGGGTGCTTCTACTACACCATGGCCATACTATTTCGCAACATTTCCATTACGGGAAAAGATATCTCTCAGTTCTGAAGAAATGACAATGTACTCCAAGTCACTGAATGCATTTTGTTTAGGAGACCGCGGCGGACTAGAGCCCACCGACATGTAGTAAAGCGGACTAGCTCTCGGGATTTCGCACGGATGCCGTGAGGTGGCTCTGAGTATATATATAAGACTCCAACGCAAACTTACAATCCATCTCATAATTCAGTACTCTGCTTTGCATCCCACACCAAGTTAACATCACTCAATATGTCCGTGTACGTTATTACTGGGGTGTCGAAGGGAATCGGGGTGAGTCTGCCTTATGCCGTGTTACGCATTGCTTATGCTCAAGCCAGCGTAGTTCGAGTTCGTCAAGCAGATCTCGGAGGACCCGAAGAACCTAGTCGTCGGTCTGGTCCGCGACAAGGCTACGACCGAGAAGAAGGCGGCGGCAGAGCTGGGCGACCGTTCCAATGTCCACATCCTCCATGCAGACCTCACCAGCTACGCTAGCCTGAAGCAAGCCGCTGCCGACACTGCCAAGATTGTTGGCGAGCGTGGCATCGACTACCTGGTTGCCAATGGAGCTTTCCCGTCCCTCTTCGACGCCTATGACCCTATCGGCGCATTGTAGGTCTACTTCCCTCTGGCTACTGTCCGGGTTGGTCTGTGTTTAACGCTATGTATTCAACAGGGGCGACAAGGTCGTGGAGCTGGAGGATGTTTCATTGAAGCTATTCCAGACTAACGTCGTCGGCAACATCCACCTCTTTAACCTCTTCCTCCCTCTTGTCATGAAGGGCAAGGTCAAGAAGGTCATCACTATTTCCAGCGGTCATGCCGACCTCGACTTAATCAACGATCTCGAGATTGAGACAAGTGCTTTGTATGCTGCCTCCAAGGCGGCCATGAACGTCATTGTGGCCAAGTTCAACGCGCAATATAAGAAAGACGGTGTGCTCTTCGTGAGTATCAGCCCGGGAGTGGTAGAGGTGGGCCACTTTGTGAATGGTACGTATCCCTGTCTTCAAGATTAAAACATCTGGATATTCTACTAATGCAGACCCACAGCCGCTCCAGAACAGATCCAAGGCTTGATGGGATTCATGGGCAAGCTTTCAACCTATGCCCCTCACTTTAAGGGCCCGACCCCTGTAGACGAAGCCATCCCAAATATCAGGTCGACCTGGGAGAAGGCCAGCATCGATAGTGGGTATGGTGGTGCATTTATCTCGCATTTTGGAAACAAGCAGTGGTTGTAAACTTGGGGTCCAGATCCATTACACCAGATACACTTATTGATGTAGTTGACATAAGTAGGTGTACCAAAGTTCGATTTGCTTCCCTAAGTAAGTACTCCCAGCATAAGTTGACTGTTGCGCAGGCCTTGTGCAATCAAGGGTGCAAACAACACATCTATGTCATATGTACCGAGTACCCTAGGCCTCGAGTAGCCGAATGTCTGCAATTGTGTGAAATCTTGGAGAAACCTCTCGAATGTACTCAAGTCAATTTAGCAATGCCAAAGGTCCAACTTGACAACGTTGAAGTTCATGGGACTAATCAAGCTGTGTTTCAGGTTATCGGTGTTCGAACTCGTTATTGTCAGCAGTTTCAAGGACGGCAACGCACTGACTGCTTCCATAAGGTCTAATTGAACGCCATGAGGTCCACGCCTCCCATTACATCTCAAATGTACTGCTTCAAGCCGTGTAAGGGTGGGTACGGACTGGTAAGGTGCTTCTTCGATTGCCATGTGCAAGGTGGATAATCTCCCGAACGGCCAGGTGAGGGTTAAGGTTCTCAAATTCGGCAAGAAGTACGGCAATCTTGTAAGTATATCTTCGTTTTCAAGGCGGCATGATGAGTAATCCGAAGCACCGCGGCATTTTAGCCAAATGACATATCGACCGATACGCTCAACGGCCACTTCCTCCATCAGCTTCCCAAGAGACCTTTCGAAAATGGTCTCATGTTTGTAGGCCGCGTATTTCCGAATCAGATTGCGATGAACTCCGAGGAACGGTTGTGCTGCCGATTGTATCTATCGTCCGACATGTCCCTGCAAAGTTTTCAAGATCTTCTAGCAGCACATATCTTGATATTGCACATGTCACTTCTGTAGGGAGATCGGCAAGGGTTGCCACTCAGGTTTTTGTGGCCGCGGTGGGACCAGGTTAAAGTTACAGAGATGCGATGAACAACTGAGCTATGTTGGGATTGGAGCATTGCTCAAGGAGCAAATGCTTAAGCATGGAGAGAACGGACGGCTTGAGGACTTCCATGCTAAGGAGTAATTGTAAGTTCTCATAAAGCGTTGCCTTAGTACCTTAGACGTACCAAGCCGGGCAAGCCGGTCGCTAAGCCCCTTCAGGTTAGTAAGGCTAACTAGGTAATAGGAGGGTAGTACGTCTAAGTATAAACTTCTATAATTTTACTAGATATCCTATTTTTTAATAACGCGTTATATAAATTTTTTACTTATCTTTTTAAACTATTAATATTATACTTTATATAGTAATTATATTTATACTATATTTTATATACTATATAATGTATTTATTTTTAATACTTTTACTTATATTAAATCTAATATACTTACTAGAAAGGTAGTCTAATATTAATAAGGATTTAGTATCTTTATTAATAATTATTAACTTATTATCTAGATAGAATTCTAATAGTTAGATAGTAGTAATAGTAATACTCTTACTCTATTTTATTTCCCTTAGCGCGTTGATAGCTAGTTCCTAATATCAAAGCCTATTATTTAAATACCTAGTACTCTTAATAGATATAAACGCGACCTTAAGGTACCTTCTTACTCCTTTAATATAGCGCTAGTCCTAATATAGTTATAATAGGGTTTTAGAGTAGATAAAGATCTAATAAGCTAGCTTAATTAAGAGCTTATTATTAAAAGGATAAAGGATAAGTTTAATTTTAATATAAAGGCCTAGTAAGTTAAAACGCTAGAAACCCTATTAGGGAAGGAGATAGATATTATCCTTATTACTAAGATAGGGTTTAGGAAGAGTATTATCTTCTAGGTAGTACTATTACTTTTCTTATTACTAAGGATAGTACTAGTTCTTATACTACTTAATACCTTAGAAGAGGAATAGTATAAAAAAACTATAAGTAGTTAATAGCTATAAGCTATTTATATTAAATAGGGATACTAACTTAAGCTCTAACCTTAAGATAATTTATAATAGCTACTTTATTTATAATATATCCCCTAACCTCTTATCCCTTATATAGGTAGATAACTTTTATAGTATTTATAAGCCCTAAAATCGCGATATTAAAGGCCTTTAACTAAGATATCTTAAAGTACCCTAGTTTTTCTATAAATCTATACCTTCTAGTTATTAATAAGGCGTACCTAGTCTCTAATTAATAAGACTTTAGATTAAGTTATTATTAGTTTAATATCCTTTAATTATAACTTCCTAATAGTATACTTATATTAGGAGTATCTATAATACTAGATAAGATAACTCTTAGGGTTATTTAAGAATAGTATAGATTCCTAGCTAATTATTATATTATTAAGATAGTATTAGATCGGCCTAAGATATATATTTAAACTAGCTATTTATAGGAGGCTATATTTATAATATTAGATCTCTAGTAGGTTTTACTTAAGGAGGTTTATACTCTATATAATATACCTAAAATAATTATCTTTATAGACTCTATAAAATTAGTCTATAACATATATATTTTATTAAAGATATAAATAAATTAACTAGGGTATCCCCTTAGATTATACTATTAGGTGTCCCTATTCTTTACTAATATAGCTACCTTAGATAAGACTAGAGTTATTATATATTTTAGGATACTATCTACTAAATATAAGGGACTAAAGATACTAGTCGCGATTAATATATACGGCCTTAATATTAATAACCTAGATATTATAAGAGTAGTATAATAGCTACTTCTATTAACTATACTAAAGCTTTTCTAGTATATAAGTAGGGCGATATATTATAGCGTTAGTTAGGTATAATTTATCTTACTCTATCCCCTATAATATATTAGCCTTAAAAGTAGTAGGAAGGTAGGTATTATAAATAAGTCTATATAAATAGATATTAATCTAGATATTATATAATTAGGAGGGATAAAAAAGCTAAAGGATACTAATTATTAGCGGGACCTACTAGCTAGCTAATAGGACCTTATTAATACCCTATTATAAGGAAACTATATATATTATATTAGGTTAGATTTCCTAGAAGATAATATTTATTATATATCTTTATTTATTAAACTAGACCCTTATTACTTAATATATAACCCTAACTTATAAGTAAGTACGGATTACTATATTTAATTAAAGAAGCCTCTAGCTAAGGATTTGCTTTATTAGCTATAGATCCTTTACTAATTAAAGGAGTAGAGGGAGAAGAAAGTATATAATTAATACCCTAATTTATTTTTAGCTTATTTCCCTAATATTATTATATTAGATAGCGTGTTAATATCCCTAGTTAATTAAGGTAAGTATATCTATAATAAGCTAATTATATAGTAGTAGGTTAGATATAAGTAGGCCTCTATTTATAAGTATTATATTAAGATTATTATAATTCTTACTAAGGCTTATACTTTATTAAATAAAAGAGGTATTATCTTTAAGGAATAGACCTAATATTATACTATTAAATAGAAGTAAATTTAAGACCTAGATCTAAATATTAAATAGGTAGAGTTTAAGAGTTATAGGTATAACTAGTTAATATATATTAACCTTAATAAGGATATAATACCTAGTAGTAGAAATAGTTATAAGCGGGGAAAACTAACTAGCTTACTAGTAAAGGAGTATATTATAAAAAGGGCTAGGTAGACTACCCTCTAGGTATCCCTTAGAGTATCTATAGTACCTAGTATTATAGATATAGTAGTACCTAATCTAGCTATATCTACCCCTAATTTTACTAATATTATACTATCTTAATCCTTAATAGAAGTACCGCCTACTTTAATATAAGTACTAGGTAATATAGTTAGGCTAATAACCCCTCTCTATTATTAGTAGGCCTTAGAGGTATAATCTCCTAATATTTTAATATTTTTATTACTATTAAGGATTAGAAGGGTAAGGAAGCTTCTATCTAAGTTATTATATCCTTATATAGATATAAGTTAAAGCTACGCTACGCGGTTTTATTATTAATATTATATAAGGATATATTTAAGCGGGGCCCTTATTATATATTAAAGTAGCTTTATAAGTAAGGTTAAACTAGCTAGGGCCTTATCTAGATTATATACTAGTATTTTAGCCTTAAATTATTATTATTATTATCTCTTATATCCCCTTCTAATATATATTATTAATTATACTTTAAGATATTTTCCCCTATTTAGTTAAGCCCCGTAATATATAGGTCTATTATAGGGTATAGTAAGAAGCGGTTATACTCTAATTTCTAAAGTAATTTAATACTTAGATTTATTATTATACTTTATATATCCTTAGCCGCTAATTTAGATAGGTATTTTATAGATTATAGTTTTTTAAAGCTAAATTTTATAGTCGCTTTAACCTCCTAGAAGTATAGAATATTTAACGCCTAATATTCTAGGAGATAATTACTATATTTTAAAAAGTATAATTACTCTTATTAAAACGCTTTTAAGCTATTATTTAATAATTTAAGTAGATAATTAAGCTTAAAATTTATATTTAAAGCCCCTTATATATTAGTAAGGCTATTTAATAATATTACTTCTTAAAGCTAGATAGTAGCCGCTAGGCTATTTATTAGGTATATTATATAGAGTAGTATATTTATATATTTAGGTATTTATATAACCTCTACCTAGAAGATAAGAGAGGTATATCTTAATACGTAGTAAAGAAGACTAATATCTATATATTTAATTATATATTAAAGGGTTAGGTGCATCTTAATATACTTATAAAAGTTCTAATAGTTATTAAATTATTAATCCTATATAAGAGGCGCTACCCTTATTTATATAATTAGCGGCTATTTATAAATTCTTTTAGATATATACTTTAAAGCTTTACTCTATAAACTAGGCTATTAGGTAGTAAGCTACTTACGGGTATTATTACTCTTTATAGGATGCGTTTTTAACTACTAGAAGAGCTATATTTAAATATTATAAACTTAAGATTAATATTTATATATAACTAACTCTTCTAATACCTAGAAGTTATTAGGTTAAATTACCCACAAGTAATCCTATTAATTAGCCGCGTATTATAGGGTTAATAGGTTAGATACCCCTAGCCTACCTTAATAGATCCTATAAATAAGTTATAAGAAGTTTAGGCGTAAATATTATAGCCCTAGGCTAGGGAGGAGCTAGTCTAAAGAGTTATAATACTATTTTAATATCTTATATTATAGTTCCTTAATAGAATAGATACGTAGTTATATCTTTAGATCTTTATAGATAAGTTACAACAATTTATTATATATTAGATCTTTATCCTTAATCCTAATTTACCTCCTAAATATATTAAAGATAATATAGATATTATTAGAAGTTATACTCTTATCCTTTATTACTAGCTTTATAAGGAAGACTCTTATCTTCTAGGGGTATAATTTTTTTTATTACAGGTATCTTTATATATTATAGAAACTTAGTATTTCTATCTATAAAATAAAAAAGGGCTTAAATTAATAATTAGATATAAAAACTTTAAATCTAGGGGATAGTATAGGTTAGTATATAATTATATATATATCTAACTTAGATATACCTACTAGCCTACTTTATCCCTAGATAATATATAGTTTATAATATACTTTATAGATAAAAGTATTATAGTAGGATATTATATATATTACTCTAGTCGGCCGTAGTTAAAACTATAACCCTTAATTATAAGATAGGTAGTAATAGACTAGAAGGCTTATTAATTACCTACTTATTCTCTATATCTTCCTTTTATAAACTTAAAATTATTATATATAATAATACTACTTATAACTTAGCCTATTAGTTATACCTTCCTCTCTACTTTACTAGTTAGCTTTTCTATCCTCTATTAGAGTGTAGTATAAGATATAATAAGGCTAAGTTAATATAATATATTTAAAACTCGGCGCCTAGTACCCCCTTAATAGAAGTATAGTCCTAGGATTATTTAGAAGTTTATTACCCTATTACTAGGTTACAATAGGTAATAAAGAGATATAAAAATAGTAATATTTCGCTGGATATTAATAGCCTTACTAGTTAATAATAGGTTCTAGGGCTATACCTTTATATAGGCCCGTTTAATAAGACTTAACTATTAAGGTATAAGCTCCTTAATTAACGTAATAGCTTTTTTAAGGTACTTTAGTAAGTCTATTCTACTATCTTCTATTAATAGTATAAACTACTTAAAGACCTTATACTCTACTAATATAACTACCTTATTATATAAAGTATTAGTTATATTATCCTACCCCTAATTATTAAGAAACTTAGTCCTCCTATCTCTAACTACTTTTATATATTCTTTATCTTATAGGAAATTATAATAGACCTAGTTAAGTTATTAGCTATATAGATACTATATATAAGGTATACTTTATTTATATATTAATATAGCTAGGAAATAAGGTATATCTTAACTAATACCTTTAAGTATCTCTTTAACTTTAAGGATCTTCTTATAATTACTAAGATAGTATTAATAGCATTTTACTACCCACGTTAAAGTAGGTAAGAGGGATAGTATATATAATAATATATATAATAGTCTTAATAATCTATTATAAGATAAATTTATCTAGCTTGATAATAACCCTAGCGAGGTACTATATCTATATTATAAAGGTAAGTAAGGGGGCTATATTAGGGGGGAGGAAATATTTAGTAGGGATAAAAGGTCGCTTATTAGGTTAATAGGCGTTAGATATAAATTAATAGCTATTATAGATTAAGGACTAAATAAGTAAATAGGGCCTTTAATAGGATATATAACTAGATTTAAGAATAATAGTATAAGCTAAATAGACTATATATTTACTATTAATAAGACTAGTTAATTCCGCGCTACGCGGGTTTAGCCTATATTTAATTAGATAATAGACTAGTAGTAGAATAAGCTTAATAGTAGTATTTATACTATTTAATCTAATTTCCTTCTAATATAATTAAAATAACTCTTATATTTATAAAATACCTACTCTATCCCCTTTACCTTAGGCTACGCCGCTTTAAAAGTATATAACGCCTCTAATCTATACCTCCCTATCTCCCTTTTTACTACTATCCTATTTTTACTAATTATAATATTTATATAAAGTTAAGTTATAGGATTATCCTAACTTATCTTATATAAGAGAGCCTAGTTAATAGGTAAAGAGAGTAGAAGCTATATACTAGGCGGGAACTTATATAGTAGAGAGCTAAACTTATTAGGATATCTAAAGGGGGTTAATTTAATAGTAGTCTAGTAAGTATAAGTAACTATAAGATTAATCTATTTATCTAACTCATTATTAAGTATCTCCTTATCCTCTTAAATACCTATAAACTAGGGGAGGATAGTATAGTAAGTTAGGTTACCTATAGTAGCTATAGACCTATATAGGATTTCTAGCCTTATTATACGTATATTACCCTATTTATAGGGGATAGGGATATATTAATTAAACTTATTATAATCTTTAACCTTCTATATCTTCTTAAGGCCGTAAATAGGCCTAGCTAATAATATCTTATATATAATTACCTAATCCTACTATTCTCTAATCTACTTATAAAAACTAGGAAGGATTTTAGTATACCCTTCCTTAATCTTATTATTAAGAGAAATGGAACCCTAAATAATATTAGTACTATATCTATATAATAGATATATTAGAATATTTAGGTTAATATACTTAAAGAAGGTAAAGTTACTAGGTTAGGTATACTTTATATAATAGGGATATAATACTAGGCGATAATTCTAATCTAGCTAGAGGTAGATATATAATACCTAGTATTAGATATCTTACTTAATAATCTACTAGGTTAATACGTAGTATATAGTTTATAACTAACCCTTATTCTTCTATCTATTATATTCGCCTTAGTCGTATAGGTATATATTAAATTCCTCCGCTATTATACTATTAATCCTATCCTTACGTAATCCCTTAAAGTTAATACTATCTTATAACTAGGTAAATATCCCTAAAATTATAAGGTTCCTAGATTCCTCCTAATTACTTCATATTTCTTTACTAGTAATTTCCTCTATAATAAGGTAGGTAAGGGTATTAGAAAGTAGCTTATTAAGAGTAGATAAGATAGCGCGTTGAGTATAGATACTATAATTATCTTACTTAATCTAAAGCTAATCTTTAACGCGCTATTAATTTAAGGTTAATTAACTAGTCTTAAAGGCGTTAATATTATATCTATTCTCCTAATATAAAATAAGTCTTTCTTAGAGTTTAGGTAGTATAAGTATCTTTACCTAGAATCTAAGATAGCCTATTATCCCTTATAGGTATTTAAAGTAGATATACTTAAGTATAAAGTTTATATCTAGAAATTCCTTAATATTACTAGACTTATATTTAATACTTTTATACTAGCCGCCTCTTAACCCTTCTTTAATACCTAATCTAGGATCTTATAGTTTATACCTTTATACTTATACCTACTATTTAGTAGGCGAAGGCTTTAATCTCTTTATTACTTATCCGCGGTATTAGATATATCCTTATTTATATTAGGTCTACCTAGCCTATTTAAAATTAATAGTTAGTTATCTATTTACTTAGTTAATTAGTTACTATTATTAATAGTTAGATTAACCCTATCCTATTACTTATATTATTTATACCGCCTCCTTTTTAATAGGTTTAGTAGTTCCTTATTAGATATTATATTATATTTTACTAGGCTAAGAGCTTCCTAGCTTATCTTTAGTTACTTAAGGATAGTATTAGAAGGGGTAGGGTAATTAAGGAGGTTAATAATCTATACTTTATCTATTAGATCTAGCGCCTTTTAGTCTTAAGTTAAGGCCTACCTTATAGCTACCTAACCTAGCCTATACTCCTTTATCTAATTATACGCTACTAACTTAACTATCTTTATAGTATCCTAGTAGTAATACCTTTTAGTAATAGATACTATTTACTCTAAGTACTTCTTAGCTAGATTACTATTATACTATCTATCTATATCTACCCCTTATACCCCCTTAATCGCCTTAATTAATAGTATCTTCCGGTATCTTCTTTTAGTCGCTACCCTTTAAATCTCCTAGAGGGTTTTTAAATCTAGGATATTATAGGCTTCCTCCTTTATCTTATACTTAGTATATTATAATCTATCTTTAGTTATAAGACTTTAGGCCTTAATTACTACCTCTCTAATAATCTCTTCCCCCCTAGAAGTACTATCTAAGATCTACTTAACTATCTCTAACTAGGCCTTTTTACCCCTTATAATAGTAATAAGATTATAAATATAGTCGCGGATATCGCGAGGTATTAATAATTACTTAATACTTAACTATTTATTAAAGGGGATAACCTCTATAGTAAATAGCTAAGAAACCGTTAAATATTAAGGAGGTATAAAGAATAAGGGTAAGTACTACCCTTTAATAGATTAAGTAAGAAGATTAGAACCTTAATAATTAATAAGATTATATTAATAATACTAACTAGGTAGGCTAAAGGTACTAGATAAATATAAATATATAATCCTTATTATATTTAGGTAATATAATAATAGAATACTTTGCTTCTAGATAGTATAATAATAGAATACTTTACTTCTAGATAGTATAATAATAGAATACTTTAGTTTATACCTTATATTATACCTATTTATTTTACTTCTAGAGGGTATATAATATTAAGATTATCTAGAGTATATTATTTATTTAAAGTATTTACTACCTTAAATCCTTTTAACTTTTATAACCTTTTCTTAACTTTATTATAATACTATAACTTTTTTCTTAGATACTAAGCTAAACCCTAGTTAGATCTTAATATCCCCTTTAAATACTAAGTTTTTATTTAGATCTTATAATACTATTAATAGACCTAGTTCTTATAGCCCTTAATAAGATAGTAGTAAATATAAGAGCCTATCTATATTAATTTATAAGTATAAGATATATAATTAATATAGATAAGTAAAATACTACTAAGACTATTAATATAAAAGACTTAAAGAAAATACCTACCTAGGAAACTATCTTTAGTAATCCTATTCCTACTACTACTACGTCCTTATTAAAAGGTCCTTAAGGACGGTAATTAGTTAGCGGGAAGAGTCTCCCTAAATTAATAATAGATATAATAAAGGGGGTAAAGAAGCTATTTATAAGTTATAAGTAAAAGGTACTAATTAGTATATTATAGAAGCGCGCGAGGGTAAAGGTAACTAAAAAATCTAAAGAGCTAGTTATAGACTTAAATATAAGTAGAGATAAAGACCTAAGAGATATAAGTTAAACTAAGGCCCCTAAGTTTAAATCTAAACTAGATAAGAAGGGTAAAGGTAAGGTATATAAAGTAGATAATAAGGTAAAAGAGCTATCTACTTAGCCTAAGTAATTAAAGATCCCTAAAAACGGCCCTTATAATCCTACTAGAATAGCTATTAATTATTATTATATTAATTATTATATCTTTTATAGCCTTATTAATAATACTTATAGTCTAAGTAGCGCCTCTAAATTTTATGAATTTTCTAACTATAACTAGCTTACGCTATATTCTAATAGTAATATTATAGACCTTAAGGATATCCTATATAATATAATAGTATATCTAGATAATAAAGCTATCGCCTTTATTACTATATATACTAGGATTAAGGAGAGAAAGGAGTATTAACCTACTAAGTTTAATTAGAATAGTATAGTTTATATAATATAAATGCCTCTAGGGAACGCTATAAAGGAATAGAAGGATATAGGTACTATTAATATAGACGGGGAAATAGTAGAAGCGGGGGATTAAGGGTAGTATTATATCTAGTATTAGGGCTTATACTAGCTTTATAAAAAGGAAGGTCTTAATACTAGGGTCTATAAGATTTACTTAAGCTATAAGAAGGCTTATAAAACGGGCTTTAAGATTAGATTAAAGGCGGTTATCTAGGCCCCCCCTAGCTAAGATAGCTAACACGATATTAATATAAAAGCTTAAGAGGACTAGGCTCTTAGGAGCTTTAGGGGATAGGGGGGAAGTATTAGGTACTAGGGTTAGATACTATCTAGCCGATCTTCTTATAAGGTAATAACTAGGATATAGTATAAAGTTAACCTTTTTATATCTTATAAGAAGTAACTAGATATATAGAAATTACTATTAATAATTCCGCGCCGCGCGGAATTACCTATTATATAAATAGTCTTCTCTTTACTATTTATCTTATTTAATAAATAAGACTTATCTTCTAGGGCCCTCGCTTATCCTCCCTTTTATTAAATTATATTAACCTATATTTATAGGAATATATTATATCTTATAAGGAGTTTATTTAGCTATTAATCTATTAATTATAATCGCGTATACTTAATCTTATATTATAATTTAAAATTAGTATCCCTCTTATACCCTATAAATATTTAAACCTCTAACCTACTTTAATACCTTTTATATCTTATATTACCTTAGGTATATATACTCCTTTCTTATATTATTATTTTTACTTTCTTATTTAGATTATTTTATATTACCCTATTTATTAATACTTAATTACTAGATAGTATAAGTAAGAAGTTTATAACTAAGATACCTAAGATATTCTCTAAGACTATAAATTAGTTATTTACTATAATAAGAATTAGCTTAATTATACTAGGATATAATAAGTTCCGCTCCCTAAAGCGCTAGCGTTAATAATAGATTAAACTAACTTAGCCTAATTAATATTATAATATCTCCTACTTTAACTCCTACTCTATCTTCTAATAGCCCTAGTAGGTAGTCTTATAACCCTACTAAACTATTAGGCTTTATAGTAGGGACTATTAAGTCTAAGAATCCTAATAATTATAATAGATATAAAGGAAAAGAAAAATTACCTTCCCTATTTAAAATTTAAGCTAAGTGTAAGTCTATTAATAGTAAACTTATATTTAGATCTAGTAGAACTATTAATATCTACCTTAGGATAACTAGAAAATACCTGTAAAAATTCAAGATTTTTACGTCGGAAAATCACCCCTACTACCTGGCGTTTAGTAGGTGACGTGAATAGTAGGGAGCATATCAGATACATTAGTAGGTGGGGTGAATAGTAGGGAGTATATCAGATATAGTAGGCTATTAATAACACGGATATTTCCCCCTATTTAGACTAATATTAGACACGTTAGTAGGCAAGGTAAATAGTAGGGAGTATATTAGACACGTTAGTAGGTAGCCTATATATACGATAGTATTAGCTATATTATATATACCTATTCTAATAGCGTTCTATACCTAGTAATAAGACGGATATTTCCCCCTATTCAGGCCGATATTAGACACGTTAGTAGGTAGATATTAGACACGTTAGTAGGTAACGTGAATAGTAGGGAGCATATTAGATACGTAGGTAGGTAGGCGGCCTATATATGCGACAGCGTTAGCCTATAGACCTATATAGCGATATAGGTCATTCTAATAGCATTCTATACCTGGTAATAAGACGGATATTTCCCCCTATTCAGGCCGATATTAGATACGTTAGTAGGTGACGTGAATAGTAGGGTTCTTAACCTATAAATGCGATAGCATTAGCTAATATAGTAATATAGCGATATAGATTATTATAATAATATTATATACCTAGTAATAAGACGGATATTTCCCCCTATTTAGACTAATAGTAGTTATATTAGTAGGGGTTATTATAGAATAGGTAAAATATAAATAATAGTAGGATTTTTATTATTCGTAATCTATATTCTAGCCGTTAGCGTATAGAATTTAGTAGGTAAATCTATTTATTCTAATATATCTTTTAAATTACTAGACTAATTTTAATAATTTTAATATAGCTAAGTAGTATAAAATAGACTAAATAATATAGTTTATATAGAAAATATTATAATACGTCGGTATATACGTAGGTAGAATATAAAGAATATTACGACTTTAATATTCTTCGTAAAAGTAAGCTAAACTAAAAGCGGCTAAATAGGGGTATAAAGCGATAAATATATTAGATAAGAGGTCTAGGAGATCTTTAGGGTTCGAAATTAGGGATATTCTATTATAGTAAGAAGATAGTATTAATAAGTAACTTCTAAGGCCTAGTCTAATATTATATTAATACTAAATTACTATAAGTAATAAGTTTCCCTTTATAAAAGATATAGTAAATAATTATTTAAGGTTATTCTATAACTACTATTATTATTATTTAGCTATTAGAGTATTATATAGATATATAATAGACTAGAAAATACCTATAAAAATTCAAGATTTTTACTTAGGAAAAGTATACTTAAAAGTATAATTCTTTTATTTATTAGTAAGTAATAATAGTTATAAGGTAAATTTAAGTCTAAATATAATAGATAT
>JAABUN010000283.1_pt1 | contig 133703 bp, 130 predicted proteins | sample 5559311 | NCBI WGS metagenome assembly JAABUN01 (sample SAMN10711877, study PRJNA513370) | rock metagenome | isolation source: Antarctica rocks | place: Antarctica: Victoria Land, Siegfried Peak sud | reverse complement strand
GCTTCTAACAGATGAGGCAACCCTATAGCCTCGAGTACCCCGCCCATGACTGCCGACCACCTATCAAACCCCCGTATGGTCTGCGTGCTTAGGGGCATCCCAAGAGAACGCCAGTGTTCTAGGATGCTGAGTGCAGCCGAGATAAACAGGTTGCGGTTCTCTAAGACGTAACGGTTAAGGTCGGGACGTTCATAAGAGCGTTCCCAGGCTCGAGCCTTACCTATACCCATATAGATCGGCACAATGCGCCGGTAGAAGTCGCGGTGAATATCCGGTGCGTTTCCAGACACGGCCCAGGTCACACCTGTACTCACCTCATGGCGTTGACTAACCCCTAGAATCCTGCCTTTGTAGGTACGTGAAGTTATCGCCGCCATAAGCTGACGATGTTTCAGATGGTCGATGTCGTCGAAGATGATGTGTGAAACACCTTCACTCAGCGCCGAAAACAAGACCTTACCCATCTCTTCGTCGGTTGTAGGCATACTCCCGTCGTGGGTATAGGGACGCCCCCGGTGAATCCGGTAAACACAGTCGAGTAAAAAACCTTTACCCGTTCCGCTCCCGGCGCGGCGTGAGCCGAGTACCGCATACAAGGGCGTGAGGTCGTCGATCATCGGCATTAAGAACGGCTGAAGGATAAACGCTAGGGTCGCGGTAAAGCCAGCTTTAGGTGCTTGGTAGGACATCTCGTTAAAGGTCTCGAGGTACAGGGCTCGAGCCTCATCCGGTGGCATAAGTTGCACCTCTATTCCGGCAGTGTTCAAGTAATACCCGTGTTCCCGGTGGTATCCGGGCTCGAGTAGAATCGTGCCGTCTTTCAGCATTAAAGGGATATCACTCACCGCTTTGATCGGCGGAAACTCGGCAGTCTTGCGGGTCAAGAGTGCGGTGTGATTGTTGCTAAAGACTGCCGGGACGGTATAGGGGCCGTTCTTATCTTCTTTCTCTACAACGGGCTCGAGGTGGTCGTGTAAGAGTGCTTTAAGGCTGTCGGGTTTTGTGACTTCACGCAATTCAAAACCGCTGTGCATCTCAACTAAGAGCCCGTCACCGCGTGAATAGATGCGCGGGTGTCCCTCATGGTCTAAGCTTCTAAGCTTTGCTGAGATATCCCGGACAACTTCTTTTATCTGCCGGTTGACGATAACCTCATCTGAAGCGCTCACGCCGTCAGAATCTTTAAGCTCCGAAGTCGCCAGGGCTAGCAGATCGCCCGAAGTATGACCGGCTGCTAGGTAATCGTCTACGCCTTGCTTAGCACCGTCGTCAGCGTCGGGTAGGTAAATCACCTTGACCTTTGCGCCCTTATGCTCGAGCATCCCCTTCAGCCGCACGAGCGCCGCTGCTACTTCTTTTTTACTCATCACGTCGCTGTCGAACACGATATAAACGAGACGGTCGTTTAGGGCGATAAACTCCCATTCGGGTAGGGCCGTCTTACCGCCCTGTTCGTTTGTGCCTCGCCAGTTCCAGACCCCGATAAGAGCAACCGCACACAGCCCATGTGTTACCAGGGCGTCACCTTTTTTAATGCCTTCAGTCACGAATAGCGCTGTTGTCGGGTCGGCTAGTTTACCCTTAGCTAGCGGATGCACATCTAAAGACATATGGGAGCCTGCCGGGGTCTCATATTTAACCGGCTTGCCTTTGTCGTTTAGGCGGGGTGTGTCGGGTCGGGACTGGTACAGCTTCAGCTCACCCGTAGGGCTGAAGATCGGGATAAGTAGCGCCGGGACGTTTTGCTGCTTAGGCGAAAAACCTAGCTGCTTTAATTCGGCGGCATCTTCTACGGTTCGGTAGCCCCTTGTGGTGATGATGTCCGGGTGTATCCCGGATTCACCCTCGAGCATGATGCGGTGGTGGTCGTGAAGGTCGAGGGTCATGCAAACCTGCCGAATGCAGCTGCAATGCTTGCGCGTTGCTCGTGCTCTTCTTCTTTCATCTGCTCGAGTCGGTTCCGGTCGGCATGTCGGCTGATCGCCGCGTCTGTCAGCCCGCGTAGCAAGTTCGGAGAGAGTGCGTCCAACTCCGCTGCCACGTCGCCGTAAATGTCTAAAAACTTCTTAGCGCGTGAGTCGGTTTTCTTTAGTTTGCGCGTCGGCAAATTGTGCGCTTCTACCTGCTCATAGTTGAGGGCCAAACGCTCTACATGCACCGGCACACCCTTAGCAAACTTAGGTAGTGCCTCCGCTACCTTCTCGGCTATCACGAGCCCGGACGGGTCGAAGTCGGTTAAGACGTAAACGAAGGTTTCCCGGCTATCGTGTCGAATCGCCTCACCTGCACTGTAGAGGTAAGAGTCAGAACTGAAGCCCCGTGCTACGTGTAGGTCTAAACCCCACTCAAATATGGTTGGGGTAATCGTCGAGGCTAGCGAGTCGGCTTCTATCCATATTTCAACCTTGACCGGGCTGTTAGCCCAGTAGTCGCGTCGGTACAGCCGCGCTACATCGTCGGCAAACGACTCGAGCCCAGGGTAGCGGGTGTGTCCGTAAACCGTGCGGACGTTGTCGGTTATCCACGAGTAAGGCATGATGCTCGCCCGCCGCAGCTTTAAGAGTCGCCGCTGCACGAGGTTGTAACCGCTATCGTCTTTATCTACCAAGCCGTGAATATTGCTCTGGTAGTAGGTCTGCCGGACGGTAGCCGGTCGGATGTCCTGGACGATGGCGTAGAGCCGTGCGTCAAACGCTTCTAGCTCGGCTTTGGAGCGTCGCCGTCTTTTAGTTGGCATGGCACTTATACGGCTCACGCCCGCCCCTCCGTAACCTGTAGCGGTTTGGGGTCGGTAAAGTCGCGCCAGCAGAGGCGGCAATAGATGCCGTTTTCGTCGGCACTCCAGCGGCGGCAGAGAGAAGCGTTAGGGCAGTGGTCTACACGTGGTATAGTTGCGATATCAGCCGCCCCGCTGTGTCCCGCATCTGGAAACGATGCGGGCTTTTTCATGCGGCCTCCTGCATGTCATAACCCTCGAGCCACCTCTGAAGGGCTGCTTTGGAGATAATCACCCGCCGCCCTGCTTTGCGGTGCGGTATCTCCGGTAGGTGCTTCACTAACGTATGTCGTGCTAATCCGGCTGCTCTCGCCGCCTCGTTAAGGGTCGGATACGCTAGCACTTCTGTATCTACCTTCTTGCTTCTAGTTGTACGCATGTCTACCTCCATAACTCACTATGGGGGTGACAAAACCGGGGTATACTTTGTATCACCTATGCGCTGGTGTGATGACCTGAAATTACAAGATGAGGTGTATTCAAAACTTTCTAAGAAGCTGAGGCAGTCGTTAGGTATGGCTTGGATAGTGCAAGCTATAGCTGAGCAAGATAACCAAACTTGGGATGACGCTGAAGTGCGTGAGGGCAACATCCGAGACATTGTTAAAGAGGCTCGAGCCGTCGCTAAACGCAAGGGCGTAAAAGACGCGCCGCTTGTGCGAAGTAGAGAGTATGAGTCAGCCGGTTTAGCACAGAGCTACGCAACGCGAAGTGCTATGCAAAAGCATGTAGAAAAGCTGAGGCTGAAGTATTGGTACAAAGCGGAAGCACCTTTTGAGATGGCAGATACAGGCTTCCGGGAAGCTGCTAACTGGTTCTATACACAAGAAGAGCACGCCGCCGCAAACTACCCGGATGAGTTTCCGGGTACGGCTGAAGTTAAGTTCGAACTGAGTACGCAAAAAGCACTCTCAGCTAACGCCGCAATGGGAAAAATAATATGGGAAGCAGGCAGCGATAACGACAAGCGCGTGCCCCTTTCGCAAGAGCTAGTGTTCGCGTTGGCAAAGCAGCTTGTTACGCTCGCTGAATCAGGAGACGCGGCGTTTATTGGCTTTAACAGCTCCAAGTTTAGAAGTGAAGAGATAAACCTGCGCTCGTTTGTACCTAGCGGTAAGAATCGCGAAGTGTGGGCTATAAAGGACACAACGCTAGGTGATCTGCTCGAGGATGTGCGTACACTAGCAGCCGCTAGCAGCTGGTGGACTGAAGAAGATGCACTTACAACAGTGCTTTTTGATAATTTTGTTTCGGCACAGGTGCGTGTCAGCGGTGGCGCAGGTATCCGTAAAGGCGTGCCGTATAGAGAGATCATCCTGACGATAGCCGCGCCTGTGACCGGCAAAGAGGTAGAAGAAGCCTATACCGCAGAGCTAGAGCGGCTTAAGATCAAACCTAAAACTTTTACGATGCTGCAAAGCGCCTTGTTTCAGCTCCACCTTGAACACTCCTCCGCAACTCACGCAGAGCGTTACGCGGTCTGGCAAGAGTGGCGTAAGACAAACCCCAAACTAACTAACTACAAAGACAAAGGCACACTCCGCTCGAGCCTGACGAGTGCGCTAGAAGCCGCTAAGGAGAGTTGGGGCAGAAACATAGGTTTTGAAGACATCTTCAGGCCCTATGTTACCCGTCCTGAACAGTAAACAGCCATACAGCTATTGACAGCTAAAAGACAGCTAAAAGCCCAGTTATACCTAGATATACCTACTTGCACCTATACCTACTGATTAACGTTTATCCTGTGCCTGACAACGTATCTCTATTAACCTGTATGTACCTGTTTTACCTTTGGGAACAACTCATAATCGATTGGTCGTTGGTTCAAGTCCAACAGGGCCCACCACAAGAGTATCTTTTATCACGAAGTATAGCGAAGCTCGAGCTTACCGCAAGTTGGTTTAGACAAGGTGGTTTAGACAAGGTTATCTAGGGAGCTTCGCTTCGGCTGACCTCAACGCGCCCTACCCCACGTGGCCCCGCTTTACCTGCGCGCGTCCACCTCGTTTCGCTTTGTAAAGAGCTGCGTCGGTGTGGCTTAAGACCTCCTCGAGTGTCGCTGCGGTAGAACTCACTACCCCGCCGCTAAGAGTTACCTCGGTCTGTTCGGCAACTGCGTCCGCCAGACGTTCGGCTAGTTGGTGACTGGCGAGCAGTTCAGTATCTGGTGTCAATATGAGAAACTCCTCACCGCCCCAACGGGTGACAACGTCGCCCACGCGAGCATGATTACGCAGCGTAGTCGCAACGTTTTTAAGAACGCTGTCCCCAGCGAGGTGCCCGTGCGTGTCGTTGTAACGTTTGAAATGGTCGATATCGAACAGGATAACGCCCGTAGGCCATGACAGCTTGGGGTAGAGGTCTTCAAGTGCCCTACGGTTGGGGAGGCCGGTTAGAGCGTCGTGCTCAGCCAGGTGTTTGAGATACCCCTGGTCGGCACGCAGCTGGGCAAGTTCGGTTTCCCGCTGCTGTAACGAGTAAAAAGTTACGACAAACATCAGGTGCGCGAGCGCTGTCAGGGGCAAGAATCTCAAGTTGCTAAAGACGTCGGTATCTCTCGGCAAAGCAAAGGTGTTCGGTAGACTGCCCAGTGTAAAGACAACGATAAAACCACCTGCGAGCCAAAGTGCAGTTTTACGACCAAAGATAAAAAAGAGCAGCAGATAGAAAAAGGGTAGCCATAAGGCGATAGAAAAAAGGGCGACCTGCCGGTATCCCGGTGTGCTGTTGAGGTAGAGCGCGTCAAACCAAACTCCCTGAAGCAGCAGCACCCCTAAGACGAGCGCGACCTTAGCCAGGAGTTTCGAGCGGCCCAGCGACAAAAACAAACTAAACATCAAAATGCACAGTGCGGAGCCGAGGACCGTGTTGACGCTGTCTGCCGTTCCCGTGACGCTGTTTAAGATCATAGCAGCTATATTGGCGCTCAGACCGGCTAGCAGCAGACCCCGGAGCCAACCTAAAGGCGCGCGCATGGCAAAGAATACGAGCCTGAACGTAGCACACCTGCTCTTACGGCATTCTGAAGTGACCACGTGTTAGACGGCTCGAGGCGTGCCCACGGAGAGCACCTAATGATGAGTAGAGCTGGCGTGAGCTCTAAGAAAGGCATAAAGGCCAAGCAGTTCGGAAGGGCTACGGCTGCAAAAGCTGGCTCGAGCCTCAGCCTCACCTCATAGTGCTGCCCGGTATAGTGCTGCCCAGCCGGTGTACGGGGTAGGCTGAGCAGATTGAACGGAGCTATATGAAACCCAGAACCGTGGTTCTTTCGCTTACTGCTGTCGTGCTCGGGCTCGCGCTGCTCACGGGCGTGTGGGGTTCACGCCGCCGACCCTTGGGGGTTCAAGCGGGACGTTTGACGCCCTGTCCGGCTTCACCCAACTGCGTCTCGAGTTTTGGTAAGGGCGAACATACGCTGGCGGCGGTTCCCTATCGCGGAACCGCTCAAGAAGCAGTAGAAGCGGCTGCGCAGGTGATGAGTGAGCTGCCGCGCACCACCCTCCTCAACCGGCAAGGAATCTACGTCCGCTTCGCGGTACGTTCAGCCCGGCTCGGCTTTATCGACGACGTCGAGTTTTTGGCGACGGACGACTTGCTTCATTTTCGCAGCGCGTCCCGCCTCGGCTACGACGACCTCGGCGTCAACCGGGAGCGGATGACTTTCGTCGGTCGGAGCTTACGCCAACGGCTCGGGGGCGGCGCGTAAAAGAAGGCTTTAGGGTTGCGTGACAAACGGGTATATGACCCTGCCGAGGATAACAAGCTGTCTCCAAAACGCACGAATACCGCTCGAGTACGGTCCGTATTTGCAGCGACCAGGCGTGCTCGCAGCTCGTAGGAGCGGAAGTTCATCTCGGGACGTGCGCGCTAAACGGTGTTTGGTACCGGTTCAAACCAGCTCTAATCGATAAGACCGACTTTGACACCTGCTCCACTAGAGTTCGACAACCTGCTCGCGCCCGAGCACGTCACCGTGGCTCCGAAACCCTTTACCTTTAGCAAGGTGCTTGCCGTATCCGGCTGAACGAACCAAGCTCTGATAGTAGCGGCAAACAGCCTCTTCGAACGCTTTACGGTCTAGCTTGATCGGACTTTCGAAGGTGCCGATCTGAACGTCGTCCGCTTCGTGCGTGGTGTTGACCGGTTCGGTAAGATCGACAAAAAGCCCGTCGTAACTCTCTTCGCCGTGCTCGAGACTGAAGTGGACGCGCGATACGGCGTGCGTCTCGTCGCTCCCCAGCTGGGGCTCGTCTTGCACGACGTGGTGGAAAATAACTCTGGTTTTCACTGCAACCTCCTGCCTTAAGCGTAGTAGAAACAGCGTAGATAGGTGCTCGAGACCGCCTTTAAGTTCTCCTTATGCTACGGCTCAAACCTGTTTTGTCAAGCTCGAGGTTTCCCAAAGCCTAATGCAAGACCTTACGCCGTTCGGCTCATCCGGGTAGGCTAAACTGTAGAAGTGAAGCGGTTTCTCCTCCTCGGCTTGACCTTTTTTAGTTTGGGAATACCCGGCAGCGCCCGGGCGCAAGCTCCGGCGGCGCTTAAAGAACTCCTAAACGGCGGCTACTACGCGCTCGCCGCGCAGGTCGAGGGGCCGAGAGCCGTAAAGACAAACCCGCAAAGCGCCCAGGCGCACCTGCTCTACGCGCGCGCGCTCTATCTCGTCGGCAATTTAGAGAGCGCTCAAACGCAGTTGGGGCGGGCCAAAACGCTCGCGGCGACGCCTACAGAGCGGCGTTCGGTAGCGCAGCTAGACGCGCTGCTCGGGGCCGCACAGGGCGACGCGGCGCGCGGCGCACGGTTGTTAGAAGGCGTATTTGAGGCTGCGCCCACCTATCAGGTGGCGATGGACTGGGGTCAAGTTGCGTGGCAAGGCGGCGACTTAAGGACGGCGCTACGCGCTTACCGCGCGGCGGCAGCGACCCCCGAGGGTCAAAACGAACCGTGGCCGACGCTGAATACCGCGCGGCTCCTGCTGCAGCAGGGGCGTTACGAAGCTGCACTCGCGCCCCTCGAGGCGACCCTGACCAGGCTCGAGGAGCGCCCCAGCCCACGCCCCTCACCGGCGTACGTCGAAACCTTTTACCGGCTCGGTCAGGCGCACGAAGCTTTGGGCGGAGTGCAGGAGGCCGTGTCGAACTATCAGGCTGCGCGCAGCGCCGACCCCGACTACACCCCCGCCGGGGACGCACTAGCAAGGCTCGGCGCACCCTGAAGACAAGCCGAGAGAGCGAGAACAAAGTGTGGCGTTTAACACTTATATTTAGACGCCACCTACGTGATACTATATTTTACAGAGTAGCACCCAAGGCGGGGCAAGTCGGGTGCTCTTCTAGGAGGCCCCCGATATGCTGAGCATCACCGAACACATTGCTGAAGGCAACTGCGAAACACCTGAGGTCGTACCGAGCACGCTCGCGCACCCTACCAGAATGCTCGAGCCGAGCGCGCTTCTTTACGAAGCGGGCCGCGAAGCGAGTTCACTTTATATCGTCAACAGCGGCGTCTTAAAGGCGGTCGTGCCGACCTCATTAGGCCGCGACCGTATCGCCGACCTGCACGGCCCCGGTGACGTGTTGGGCCTCGCTGCGATTGACGGCGGTACCCACGCCGAAACCGTACAGGCCGTTCACGACGCCTGCCTGACGCCGCTCGACCCGCAGCAGGCGCTTAACGACCGGCATTTACGCGACTATATTTTTCACAGTATGGCCCAGCAGCTTCGCCGCAGCCGCGAAGCCATCGACGACGCCGAGCTGCCGGTCGGTGCCCGCGTCACCCGGACCTTTCTGCGTCTGACCGAACGTTTCGGGCAAGGGGCCGACAGCGGTACCGGTATCAAACTGCCGCTCGCCCTGACGCACGAAGACCTCGCCTCGCTGACCGGTTCGTCACGCGTTACCATCACCCGCATTTTGGGTGAGCTGCGTCATGAAGGCGCGTTATCCGGGACCCGCGGCGTTTATGTAGCAAACCCAAAAAACCTCGAGGCCGCCACCGATAACTACGTGATGCAGGTCATTTAGTTACAACGTTTAAGCAAAGCGCACTGAGCAAAATCTCAGTGCGCTTCTTTTTGACTTAACTTTTACTTTAAGCCGAATACGACCTGAACAGAGACTGTTACCGCGAGTTGACCGCTTGCGACCGGCACGGGCGTCCCGCCCCCCGACATCATTCCTCCGGCAAAGTCAGCCCCACCATAAGCTCGGAAGTCGCTACCACCCGGTGTACGACCCTCGTTAATCCGCTGCACCGCGCCTAGTTCTGCCTTACCGAGTGACGCGAGTTGTTCCGCTTTTTCGTAGGCGCTCGCCATTGCCTGCTCACGGGCCTGACGCTCGAGCCTCGCTCTGGCAGCGCGGGAGAAATCGTAGATGACATTGTAGACTTCGTTCGCGCCCAGCTCGGTACTTTGCGTGAGCAGCTCGCCCAGCCGCGCCGTATCACGAACCGTCACGCTGATCAGGTTGGACACCCGGTAACGTGTACCGACAAGCTTATTCTTCTGGTAAATTTGTTCGGGATAGACGCTGAAATTGCTTGTACGAATGTCCTTTTCGGCAACGCCCGCAGCTCTAAAAGCTTGCGTCAAACTCGAGACCCGCTCACTCACCTTCGCCGTAGCGAGCTTGACATCCGCGTTAAGCGCACTTACGCCCGCATCGAAACCGGCTTCGTCGGGTTTACCGGAAATGCTCCCGGTTGCACTGACCGTAATGCTTTTAGGGGTCTGGGCCAGAGCCAGCGGCAAAAGTGTAGCAAAGCACACGAGTAGAAGTTGAGTTCGGTTCCTGTAGTTCATAGCGGTTCCTTTCGTCGCTCGCCCCAAGTTTACGGCCTAAATGTTAAAGAAGCGCTGAGAAGCGCCTCAGCGGACGCTTAGTTTGCGGTAAATGCTGGAGTTATGCACGGTCACGACGTTAGGCGCTTTAAACACGTTTAGGCATGAAAACCTCAAGACTCACGACGAATGTGATTTGGCTCGAGGTCACCGGTCACGCGCTCGGCTTTTAACTTCACGTGTTCAAGGTGTGCCCGCAACTTGTCAAGACCCACACCCCACTACAGAGAATTGTCAAGAAGAAAAGGAGAGGTCGCCCTCCCCTTTCTGATCTTCCGAGTTTGAGCCGTTCAAAACCCTTAGTCGAACAGGTTTTTGACGTTGACCTCGGCTTGCGGCTCGATATACGCTGTGTCCATCTGCGCGAGTTGCAAAGTCCCTGACACATCGTCGTTGACGCCCTGCCAGTAGGTGTAGTTTTCAACCACCCAGATGCCCGACTCGCGCGTACCGTTCCCCGAACCCTTAACGCCGCCGAAGGGCATGTGCGCCTCAGCGCCGGTCGTCGAGTTATTGATACTCGTCATGCCGGACTCGCTCTCCTCTTTGAAGCGGTGCGCCCAGAGCCGGTTGTTCGTGTAAATCGCCGACGAGAGGCCGTAATCGACCGCGTTCGCCGTCTCGATGGCTTCGTCGATGCCGTCTACTTTGACGAGGTTGATGGTCGGGCCGAACACCTCGGTTTTGAACTGCTTCATGTCGGGGGTGACGCCCTCCCAAATGGTGGGCCAACCGTAAAAACTCGCGTCGGGGTCGCCGACGAAACCGCCGGGTTTGTTTTCCGGCGTAATGCGCCCTTCACCGTAGAGGAGCGTCGCGCCGCTCTCTTTGCCCCAGTCGTAGTGTTCCGTCCAGCGGTCGAAAAACTTTTCGCTGATAAACGGGCCGTAGAGTACGTCGTCCACCTTGTTCGGGTCGCCGATCTTGACGTTTTTGGTCGCCTCCAAAAACCGCGTCTTAAATTCGTCGTACACGGGCGCGTCGATGATGATATTACCCGCCGAGGTGCAGCGCTGCCCGCCGGTACCGAAAGACGCCCAGAGTGCGCCCTGTACGGCGTTATCCAAATCGGCGTCGCGCATCACCACTAAGGGATTTTTACCGCCGAGTTCTAAAGTGGGATGCAAAAGGTTACGCCCTGCAATCGCGCCGATCTCGCGGCCTACCGTCGTCGAACCGGTAAAGGCGAATTTATTCAGCAGCCCTTCGTCCATCATCTCGATCAGGTATTCGCCCGCCGCGTCTTTGCCGCCGCCGAACACGAGGTTTAAGACGCCCGTGGGGAGACCCGCTTCGTGCATCAGTTTGACGAGCGCGTAGGCGCACGCGGGCGCGTCTTCCGAGGGTTTCCAGACGACCGTGTTACCGGTTAAAAGGGCCGGGATGAGCTTCCAAGCGGGTACGGCGACCGGAAAATTTCCGGCGGTGACGATACCGACCACCCCGAGCGGACGGCGGTAGGTTAGGAGTTCTTTGTTCGGCATTTCCGACGGCACCGTCTGACCGTACAGGCGACGGCCTTCGGACTGAAAGAAGTGACACGTATCGATAGCTTCTTGCACGTCACCTCGAGCTTCTTTGAGCGTTTTGCCCATCTCGCGGGTGGCGAGGCGGCTTAACGATTCTTTTTCGCGTTCTAAAGCCTTGCCGATAGTACCGATCAGTTCACCGCGAATCGGCGCGGGCGTTTTCGACCAGCTCTTAAAGGCCCTTTGGGCGACCTGACACGCGTCTCTGACCTGCGCTCTGGTCGCTTCGGGAAACATCCCGATAACGTCCGAGAGGTCCGACGAGTTACGCGACTCGAACGTTTTGTCGCTCTCGACTTCTTTATTGCCGATCAGGTTGCCGAACGTTTTAGCTCGAGCTTCTACTTGTGACATATATCCTCCACATTCACGCGATGCTATCACATTATGCAGAGCTTTATTCATGCATCGAAACGTCTTCCGATAGACTTTCAACCTTTTGGAAGGTAAGCTAAACGTATCTTTAACCCAGTTCTTTAACCCGGTTCTTTAACTCAGCCCCGCTAGGCCGGAAGGGAAGTCAATGGCCCGCTATGAACCCAAAGCCGACGTAAGCTCCACTGCCGCGCTGACGGCGCTTTTTTTTGCCCTAACGGGTATTACCGTGACGCCCAAGACCAAAGCCGTCTTGACAACGTGATGGCGCAAGAAACCTCGGGGGCGCTCTCCGGCCTCAACGTACTCGACCTTTCAAGAATTCTAGCAGGCCCGTACTGTACTCAGCTTTTTGCAGATTTAGGGGCAAACGTGTGGAAGCTCGAGTCGCCCATCGGCGACGACACACGGCGCTGGGGCCACCCTTTGTAGGGGGCGAAAGCGCCTACTACTTGTCGGTCAACCGGGGCAAAAGAAGTTTGGTCGTCAATTTCAAAGACGTGCGGGGACAGGCGCTCGTACGCCGCTTGGCGCTCCGGGCAGACGTATTGGTCGAAAACTTTAAGGTCGGCGATCTGGCGCGGTACGGGCTCGAGTACAAGGGCCTTGCAGAGGCGAACCCGCGCCTTATCTACGCGTCGATTACCGGCTTCGGGCAAAACGGGCCGCGCGCCCACGAACCGGGATACGACGCCGCGCTTCAAGGGCTGAGCGGGCTGATGAGCATTACCGGTGAGGCGGACGGCCCGCCCATCAAGGTCGGCGTCGCCGTGATCGACGTGCTGACCGGACTTCACGCAGCCGTCGGGATTTTGGCAGCGCTTCAAGAACGCGGGCGGAGTGGGTTGGGTCAACACCTCGACGTCGCCCTGTTCGACGTCGCCTTGGCAAGCCTTATCAATCAGGCGCAGAGCTTTTTAGTGACCGGCGTGACCCCGAGGCGGCTCGGCAGCGCCCACCCGCAGATCGTGCCTTACGGCGCGTTCGAGGCGCGTGACGGCTGGTTTATGTTGGCTGTCGGCAACGACGCACAGTACCGGCGCGCTTGTAACGCGCTCGGCGCGCCCAGGCTGGCCCACCCCCGTTACGCCACCAACGCCGGACGGGTCGAACACCGGGACGAACTGCTGGAAAGCTTGAAAACGCTCTTTAGCACCCGAAGCCGGAGCGACTGGCTCGAGGCGTTAGGTGCAGCGGGCGTTCCGGCGACCCCAGTCAACACTGTGGCGGAAGCCTTTACGGACCCGCAAGCGGCGGCGCGCAAGATGACAGCAAGTCTTCCCCATCCGCGCCTCGGGCGCGTGCCGACTATCGGTAGCCCCCTGGGGCACCTCAGCCGCACACCGGCGGTACTGGGCGCATCGCCGCCGCTTTTAGGCGAGCACGGCGGTGCACTTTTAGAGGAGGTTTTAGGGCTCAGCAAGGCGGAGGTGGAGGGGCTGAGCAGAGACGGCGTAATTGGCGCTGGGGACGCTGAACACGGCACATAAGGCTGGAACACCGGAAGGCCAAAACGGGAGGACGCACCCCGTGTGGTAGAGTCTCTTATCTAAAATCTAGGAGGAAGCGTATGCGAACTTTGCTCTCCATGTTTTTCCTGTTGGTTGCCTCGAGCGGGGCCTTGGCCCAGACGAACCTGTCTATCGCTACCGGCGGCACGGGCGGGGTGTACTACCCCTACGGCGGCGGTTTAGCCGAAGTGATCAACCAGTACGTCGAGGGTTACAACGCCGTCGCCGAGGCGACGGGCGCGTCTGAAGAGAACGTCGCGCTCATCTTTCAGGGCGACTCGGACATCGCGCTCGCGCTCGCCGACACCGTTTTTCAAGCCTACTCGGGTACCGGCGCGTTCGAGGGGCGCGAGATCAGCAGTCTCCGCGCGCTCGGCTCGATCTACCCCAACGCCGTCCACCTCGTCACGTTACAAAATACCGGCATCACCTCGCTCAGCGACCTGCGCGGCAAGCGCGTTTCGTTGGGCGCACCCGGAAGCGGTACGACCATCTCTGCCGAAGCGCTGCTAGGCGCGAACGACGTCGGTTTGGACGAGATGCAAACCCAGCGCCTCGACTTTAACGAGACCGCCGCCGCGCTCCGCGACGGTCAGATCGACGCAGGTTTCCTAAGCGTGGGACCCCCGACCTCGTCGATTTTGGACCTGGCAGCTACCCGCAAAATCTTGCTGGTACCGCTGACCGAGGCGGAGATCAAGGCGGCCCAAGCAGTTGACCCCGCCTACGCCCCCTATACGATGCGGGCCGGAACCTATCCGGGCCAAGACGAGGACGTCTTAACCCTCAGTACGCCGAACGTGCTGATCGTCAACGAAGACATGGACGAGGAGTTGGCGTATAGCGTGGTCAAGGCCCTGTACGAACATGTAGACGAACTCATCGCCATCCACCCTGCAGCCAAGGATACCACCGTCGCGTTCAGCATGGAATCCACTCCTATTCCACTGCATCCGGGCGCGCTGCGCTACTACCAAGAGGTGGGCGCAGAAGTACCCGAACGCCTGGTGAGTGAGCAGTAGGGCCTGCCTTGCCGGGCGAGCAGCCGACCGTGTATTTGACGAAGCGGTTTGTACTCGCCCTGTTTGTTGTACTGGGCTCTTTTATGGGCAGCCGAGCGCTGGCCCAACACCTCGTCGTCAGCGTTTGGGAAACAGGAACGGTGCTGCTCGAGCTCAACCTCTCCCAAGACCCCACCTGGGAGGTGCGCTGGAACCATTCGGTCGCAGGTTTTTTAGTCCGCGACCTGTACCGCTATGAGGACGGCAAGATGCTGCTTGCGGCCACCCACGCCCCCGACTTCGCAGCGGGTTTAGGCTATATTCCCGGACGCGGGCGGCTCAGGTCGGACGGTCGGGGCGGCTACTGGATTCGGGCGATAGACGAAGCCGTGCCGGGCAACCGCTACCTGCTGCGCGTCGGCGCGCCACGTGTGGATCACCGCGTCGTGCACGCGGGTAGAACCTACTCGCTGAGCGCCCGGGCAGCGGGCGAGCGGGTAGTCGTAGCGGTACAGGAGGCTCGATGACGGACGCACCACATACCGGAGACGTCACGCCCGCACACGGCGCGCCGCCGGAACACAAGCTTCCCAAGCTCGCCCTAGCGCTCGTCTCGGTCACAGCGGTGGGCTTGTCGCTGTTTCAGCTCTACACCGCAGGCGTCAGGCCGCTGGGACTCTTTTATCAGCGCAGCGTCCACCTGTCGCTGATCTTGATTTTGGCCTTTTTGCTCTTTCCGGTGTTCGGTAAAGCCCGTAAACGCGGCGTTCTAGGTTGGTTTATCGACGGGGCTCTTATTCTCGGCAGCGCCTACGCAGGCTTTTATCTCGCCTACAACTTGGAGGCCATCTTCGACCGGGCGGGGTTTTGGACCTCTACCGACGTGACGGCGGGTATCATTGCGGTCGTCACACTGTTAGAGGCCAGTCGCCGCGTCGTCGGCTGGCCCATTACGGTGATCGCGCTCGCCTTTATCGCCTACGCGATGGCAGGTGAACGGAGCGACCTACCCTTTTTAGCCGATCTGCTACCGGGGATTTTGGCGCACCGTGGCTACGACGTTGACCGGATCGTCGCTACGCTCTACCTCGGTCAAGGGGGCATCTACGGGACCCCGCTCGGGGTCGCTGCGACGTTCGTCTTTATCTTTATCTTGTTCGGCGCATTTTTGGAAGTGACCGGCGCGGGTAAATTTTTTATCGACTTAGCTTACGCCGCCGCCGGACGGCAGCGCGGCGGTCCGGCCAAAGCTGCTGTGGTCGCCTCAGCCTTTATGGGCTCGATTTCAGGGAGCGCTATCGCCAACGTCGTGACGACGGGCGCGTTTACAATCCCGCTGATGAAAAAGCTGGGGTACACACCCGAGGAGGCGGGCGGGGTCGAAGCAGCCGCCTCGACCGGCGGTCAGATCATGCCGCCGATCATGGGTGCAGGTGCATTTTTAATCGCTGAATATACGGGCCTGCCGTACCTTGAGATCGTCAAACTGAGCATCTTACCCGCTATTTTGTACTTCACGACGGTCTATCTTTTCGTCGATATCATCGCCGCCAAACGCGGGATGAAGGGGATGAAGGGCTCCGAGTTGCCCCGTTTTCGGCAAGTTCTCAAAGAGGGCTGGCACTTCCTCTTACCGCTCGGCCTGCTCGTCTACTTTTTGGTGCTCAACATCTCCCCCAACCGCGTCGGCTTTATCGCCATCCTAGGGATTGTCGGGGTGTCCGCACTACGGGCGCTCGTCCGTATTGTCTTTCTTAAACCCCAGCAGCAAGACGGTACGCGCAGCACATCACTCACCGAGGGCGTACGCTCGGGCGTGGTCAAGTTCTTCGAGGCGCTCGAGGTCGGGGCCAAAAATGCCATTCCCGTAAGCGTCGCCTGCGCTATCGCCGGAGTGGTGGTCGGCGTCATCGGTTTGACGGGGTTGGGGCTCAAGTTCTCGTCGCTGATGATTTCTTTTTCAGGCGGCAACCTCGTGTTGGCGATTCTCCTCGTCGCGCTCGCCAGCCTCGTATTAGGTCTCGGCCTCCCCGTCACCGCAAGCTATATCGTCTTGGCGGTGCTCACCGCGCCCGCGTTACACAGTGAATTCGGGGTACCGCTGGTGATCGCCCACCTGCTGATCTTCTGGTACTCGCAAGACTCGAACGTCACCCCGCCGGTGGCTTTGGCCGCCTTTGCCGGGGCAGGTATCGCCGGGGCGGACCCGATGCGTACGGGCGTCGCCGCCTGGAAGTTTGCCAAAGGGCTCTACCTGATTCCGCTCTTTATGGTCTTTAACCCGGAGATCATCGTGGGCGGCCCCGTCTACGCCGTCGCGTGGAACGTCGTCACTGCCTTTGCCGCACTGGGCGCGTTCGCGGCGGCTCTCGAGGGCTTTATCTTTACGCGTATGTACGGGTTGTCGCGGCTCGTCGCTACGGCCGGAACGGTGGCGATCTTTTGGCCGAACTTCTGGGTCGAGCTGATCGGACTGCTCTGTATCGTAGGGGTACTGAGCGTCAACTTTGCCAAGTCGCGACGAGAACAAGCGGCGCTTTCCGGAACGGCAGCCTAGCCCTTAAAGAGCTGTTACCTTGAGGTTTAGGCTGGCCTCACCTTCACGGCACAGACCCCGCTAAAGTACCAGAAGAGGATGTTATGACCCAGACCACCGTAGCCGCCGCACGTCAGACGAGCGACCTGCAAGATTTTTACGACCTCGAGCCTCTTTACAGCGCCGAAGAGCGGCGGTTGCGCGACCGCGTCAAGGAATTTATCGCCGCCGAAGTCACTCCCTCGGTCGGTGATTGGTGGCAAGCAGAGACGTTTCCCGAAGACTTGCCGCGTAAGTTCGGTGCGCTCGGGGTGCTCGGCGTCACCCTGCCCGAACGTTACGGCGGCGCGGCGGCGTCCCCGACGGCGTACGGCCTGGTGTGCCGCGAGCTCGAGTACGGCGACTCGGGGCTGCGTTCGTTTGTTAGCGTTCAGTCGAGCCTGGTGATGTACCCGCTGCACCGCTACGCTACCGAGGCGCTCCGCCAGGTGTGGCTGCCGCGCTTAGCGACCGGGGAGGCGGTGGGTTGTTTTAGCCTGACCGAACCGGACGCAGGGAGCGACCCGGCGAGCATGAAGACCACGGCGCGACGCGTCGGCGATGAATACGTGCTAAGCGGTCACAAGCGCTGGGCAACGAACGGTCTGATCGCCGACGTAGGGATCGTTTGGGCGAAAGACGAGGACACCGGCAAAGTGCAGGGCTTCGTAGTGGACACGACTACCCCCGGCTTTCAGGCGGTCGCGATTCCCGGTCGGGCTTCTTTGCGGGCTTCGGTCAGCGCCGAAATAAAGCTCGACGAGGTGGTCGTCCTGGCGGCGAACCGGCTCGAGGTCGAAGGTCTCCGGGGTCCCCTGTCGTGCCTTAACCAAGCGCGTTTCGGCATCGCTTTTGGAGCCCTCGGCGCAGGGTTTGCCTGTTTCGACGAGGTGACGCGCTATACCCGGGAGCGTGAAGTCTTCGGCGTCCCGCTCGCGCATAAACAGCTCGTCCAGGCCAAACTCGCCGATATGCTCGCCGAACTGACCAAAGGTAGCCTACTCGCCTATCATCTCGGCCGCCTAAAAGCCGAGGGCAAAGACACCCCGGCGCGCGTGTCCTTAGCCAAGCGCGACAACGTCCGGGCGGCCTTACATGTCGCGCGAGAGGCTCGAGATCTCTTAGGCGGCAACGGTATCACCACAGCGTTCGCCAGCATCCGCCATATGCTCAACCTCGAGTCCGTTTCAACCTACGAAGGGACGGACACGGTACATACGCTCGTGCTGGGACGCGAGATTACCGGTCATAACGCGTTTTAGCCCCCGGCCCCGTTGCACTTATCCCTGGTACTCGAGTAAGCTGGAGGTGCCTTTAACTCGGCCCCGCGAGGCCGGAAAGGGGAGCCGATGAACCTTTATGAATCAAAACCTCGAGTAAGTACGACTGCCGCTTTGACGGCGCTTTTTTTTGCCCCGGTTTTTGTCCCTACCTTTATCTCTGCGAATATCTCTGCAGAGGTACCGCCGTGCCGTTAGCGACCAAAGCTGTGTTGATGACGCAGACGGAAATTGCCCGCGCCTTGACCCGTATCGCCCACGAGATCGTCGAACGCAACAAAGGCGCAGAGAATCTCGCGCTCGTCGGGGTGCATACACGTGGTGTCCCCCTAGCGGAGCGTCTGGCAGCGCTGATTGAAAGCTTCGAGGGTACCGCGCCGCTCTTAGGCAAGCTCGACATCACGCTCTACCGCGACGACCTGTCCGAAATCGCGCTGCAACCCGTGGTGAAAAAGACCGAGGTACCGTTCGAGGTGCGGGGGCGCAACATCGTGTTGTGCGACGACGTGCTCTACACCGGACGAACAGCGCGGGCCGCGCTCGGGGCGCTGACCGATATGGGCCGACCAGCCGTCATTCAGTACGCCGTTTTAGTTGACCGGGGCCACCGCGAACTGCCGATTCGGGCCGATTTTGTCGGGAAAAACGTCCCGACGAGCCGCAGTGAAGTGGTAAAGGTCAAGCTCGAGACCACCGACGGCGACGAGGCCGTCGAACTTTTGGAGTGGTCATGACGGTTCCGCAGCACCGCCACCTGCTCGATACCCACGACTGGTCAGCCGAGGATATTCACGCGCTGTTCGGTACCGCCGACGTGATGGCGCAAGTGATGGAGCGCACCATCAAACGTGTTCCGGCGCTGCAAGGCTTTACCATCGGGACACTGTTTTTTGAAAATTCGACCCGGACGCGGTTGTCGTTTGAACGCGCGGCGCGGGCGCAGAGTGCCGACGTGGTAAGTTTCGCCGCAGGTAGCTCGAGCCTCTCCAAAGGCGAATCGCTCAAAGACACCCTGCGAACGGTTGACGCCATGCAAGCCGACCTCTACGTGGTGCGGCACGCGGTCTCGGGGGTTCCCTATCAGCTTTCACGTTGGACGGACGCTAGAATCGTCAATGCAGGCGACGGTCGCCGCGCCCACCCGACGCAGGCTCTCTTAGACGCTTACACCTTTCAAAAGAACTTCAAAGATTTTGACGGCTTCGCGGGCAAAAAGCTCGCCATCGTCGGCGATGTGCTCCACTCCCGCGTCGCCCGCTCGAACGCCGAACTGTGGACGAAGCTCGGCGGAGAGGTCACGCTCTGCGGCCCTAAACCACTGTTGCCAGCTGAACTTGGCGGCGACAGCGTGACGCTGACGACGAACATCTGTGAGGCGGCCGAAGGTGCGCACGCAGTCATGGCTTTGCGGCTACAAGAGGAGCGGATGCAGGCCGGGCTGCTACCTTCGCTAGCCGAATACCGCGCCCGCTTTGGGGTAACAGAAGAGGTGATGGCGCACGCCCACCCGGACGCGCTAGTCATGCACCCCGGCCCGATGAACCGCGACGTAGAGATTTCCGGCTCTTTGGCCGACAGTCAAAAGAGCGTCATCGAGGCGCAGGTGGCGAACGGGGTGCCAATTCGGATGGCGGTGCTTTATACGCTTTTGGTAGGGAGGCGTTAGGTGCGAAAGAGTGACAGAGGGTTTTCCCATCTACTTGCTCTCTTTTTACTTGCTGGTTTGGGGATATGTTTCGCACAAACCCAAACTTACGACTACCGCCTTGTGGATGACAGGTGTGACCCAAACCAGTGTCTTTTTGTCCAACGAATCTCTGAAACCAATGGCTATCTGGACAGCGTTACAGGAACGGTACGGGTCAGCGGTTACTACGCAAAAATCGTGCGGGAGTACAGCACAGCAGAAACAGTTATTCCACGAAAACCCCTTATCTGCCCCGCTCTCAAGGTAACTGGCGCGCCCAAGTTTTTTCAAAAAGCGTTTAAGCAGCTCGTCGAGAGAGGAAACACGGTCAATCGCCTGGGCAAAGAAGGTCAACTCGTTCTTGCCGTCAGTTTTGACAAGCTCAAACTTTCGGAAATCGAACATGTCAAGCGCGCGAACCGCCAGCATCCCGTTAGCCTGACCCTTCTCAAACCTATAGTGCCGGAAGGTGAAATATTCAAGTGCGGTTCGCTTTTTCAAATCTTGCGTGTTGAGAACGTCAAGAGATGACAACGTGGGTGAAAGCGTGAGTAGGCGACCGGCAGGCTCGAACACACTGTCAGCAGGAAGGAAACGAATGTGAAACGTCAAAATATTGCGACCGGGACACCGTGGGAAACGCAAGTCGGGTACTCGAGAGCCGTCCGGATCGGCCCGCACGTGTGGGCGTCGGGTACGACGGCAACCGACGAAAACGGCGCAATTGTCGGTCAAGACGCCTACGCGCAGACGGTACAAATCCTGAGAAATATCGGGGCAGCTTTGGAAAAAGCAGGTGCAGGTCTGGAGGACGTGGTACGCACCCGCATCTTTGTCACCGATATTAAGAACTGGGAAGCTGTGGGACGGGCGCACGGCGAAGTCTTCGGCGGCGTCCGGCCTGCTACGGCGATGGTCGAGGTGAGCGCGCTGATTGCGCCCGATATGCTCGTCGAGATCGAAGCCGACGCGTTTATCCGAGGGCAAGTGTGAACCGCATTCTGCTGCAAAACGCCCATCTGCACGATGAACGAGGCGACCACGGCGACCACGACCTCTACTTAAAAGACGGCCTTGTCGAAGGGATGGACTTGGGCGGCGCGGTCGATGAAACCTTCGACGTACGTGGTCAGCTCGTTACACCCGCATTCATCGACCTACACGCCCACCTGCGCGAACCGGGGCAAGAGCAAAAAGAAGACTTGGCTTCGGGTCTCGCTGCTGCTGCTGCCGGGGGTTTCGGCACCGTCGTATCAATGGCGAATACGACCCCGCCCGTAGATGACCCCGGAATGGTCGCCTCGCTTATCGCCAAAGCCGAGCGATTGGGTTTTGCCCGGTTGCGCCCCGCCGCGACCTTGAGCCGTGGCCTCAAAGGGCTCGAGCTGACTGACTTCGCCGCCCTTAAAGACGCCGGAGCCGTGATGATCACCGACGACGGCATTCCCGTCCAAGACGGCCATCTGATGCGCCGCGCGTGTGAGTACGCCGCCGAACTCGGTCTGGTCATCCAAACGCACTCCGAAGACCCCGGCTTACGGCAAAACGGCGTGATGAACGAAGGCGTCGTCTCGCAGCGACTCGGACTCCCCGGTAACCCCGTCGCCGCCGAAGCCGCGATGATCTACCGCGACTGCGAAATCGCTACGATGACCGGAGCGCGGGTTCATATCGCGCACGTCTCGTCGAAGCGCGGAATGCAGGTCGTCGAGTTTTTCAAAGCGCAAGGTGCACCGATTACCTGTGAAGTGACGCCGCACCACCTGACCCTGACCGACGCCGCGCTGGAGAACTTCGACCCCATCTGTAAGGTCGCGCCCCCGCTCCGCATAGGTGACGACGTGGCTTACTTGCGTGAAGCGCTAAAACGCGGCGTGGTGGACAGCATCGGCACCGACCACGCGCCGCACACACGGGCCGAAAAAGACCACGACATGGTGAGTGCGCCCTTTGGTATCGGCAATATCGAGGTGACGTTCCCGCTCCTCTATACCGAACTTGTCAAACAAGATAGGTTACCGTTGGAAAAGCTTTTGGAACTCCTTCAGAGCGGCCCTGCTGAGGTCATGGGTTGGACGCCGCCGACTTTGGAACCCGGACAGAAGGCTGATTTGGTCGTACTTGACCTCGAGGGCGAACACCCGGTCGAACCGCTGAGCTTTAAGAGCAAAGCCAAATTCAGCCCGTGGTCAGGGCGCAGGTTAAGCGGCTGGCCCAGCTTAACCTTTGTTCGGGGTCAGCTCGCCTTTAGGTCGGTGTAGGCTGCGCCGTTGTAAATGTCGCCGTAAATGCCACTGTAAAAAGGTTTTACGGCAGAATCAGGTGGCTGTCGCCGAATTCGTGCCACAAGTAGCCCGCCGCAAGCGCTTCGTTGTAGGCGTCCTGGATAAGCGCCTCGCCCGCAAGCGCGTAGAGCATCTCCAGATGGCTCGCTTCAGGGGCGTGAAACCCGGTAATAAGGCCGTCAATGACCCGGACACCGCGTCCGGGACGCACGTAAAGGCGGGTAAACCCCTCAGTAGCGTGGAGCGCGCCGCCGTAAAAGGCGGACTCTACCGCGCGTACGACCGTCGTGCCGACTGCGACGACGCGCCCACCCGCCGCTTTGGTCCGGTGGATAGCGGCGACCGTCTCGGCAGGGACACTAAAGGGCTCGGGATAGAGGGTGTCCGACGCCTCGAGACTGCTCACACCGGTGTGAAGCGTAATCGTAGCGCGCGCGACCCCTTTAGCGTTTAGATCACGTACGACCCGTTCGGTAAAGGGCCGCGCCGCCGAGGGCATCTCGGCGCTGCCGGGAAGGTCGGCGAAGAGCGTTTGATACGCTGTAAGCGGGTAGGGCGTCTCGACGTAACCGTAGCGGATGGGAACGCCGTGCTCTGCTAACGCCGCTGCAACGTCTCCTTCAAAGCGGACGAACCAGAGGCGCGGCAAGCCGGGGTAAGGATGCAAAAACGTCCCCCGGAGGCCCGCAGCAGCGAACGTCTCCCCTACGCTGAGCGGGAGTGGCCCCGGTTTACCGAAGCCCCAGCGCGGTTCAGCGAGCCACACCCCGCCGCCGTAATCAGACGAGAGGTTGAGGACGAAGCGCCCTAGAGAACCTTCGGCTGCCAAACTTGCTGCTAACGTCGCGCTCCGGTTGACGATCAGCAGGTCACCGGGCTGCAAAAAGTTAGCGAGGTTGACGAAATGGCTGTGGTGATGTTCACCGGGGGTGCTGACCAACAGGCGCACCGCGTCTCTCGAGCCCCCCCTCAGTTCAGGTGGTTCGTGCGCTTCGGGTACGGGAGCGCGGTCAGAAAGCGTTTCAAGCGACACGGGGCAGCTCCCAACGTTCACCCTGCGCCGTAAAACGCGTGCCCGAAACCCGGAGTGGGTCTTGCCCTAAAAGCCACGCCCAAAAAGGCAGCGTCACCTCCGGCAGGGGCCGGTCGCTGATGTCCTCACCGGGAAAGGCGTCTTGGTGCAGCTGCGTCTGCAGGTCGCCGGGATCGACTGAAACGACGCCCACGCCGCCAAGTTCGGCGGCGAGCGTACGGGTCACGAGGTCTAGCGCAGCTTTGCTCGAGCCGTACGCGCCCCACCCCGGATACGCACCTACAGCAGCGTCGGACGAGACGTTGACGACGAGCCCGCGCCGCGCCTGCAGGGGTGCAAGCGTCTCCTGAACGAGTCCCAGCGGGGCAAAGACGTTCGTGGCAAAAAGTTCCGGCAAACGCTCGAGCGGATACCGCATCAGCTCCGGCAAAGGGCTGATGCCCAAAGCCGACGCATTGTTGACGAGCAGGTCGAGGCCACCTTGCTCACGCGCAACCTCGGCGAGGGCGCGGCGGTGTTCGGGGTCGCTCACGTCGCCGGGAAGCGCGTGGACGGGGTACCCGTAACGCCTCAGCCCCTGAGCGGCGGTCTCGAGCGCGGTTTCGTCACGGGCGTCGATAATGAGCGTGTAGCCTTGCGCGGCTAAAAAGTCGGCGAGGGTGAGGCCCAAGCCCCGGCTCGAGCCGGTAAGCAGCGCAACTTTTGCTGAAGGTGAGGTCATCAGGCGTTCCTTTCGGTATAGGTGTAAATCTCTAACACCACCGAGTCTAGGCGCGTATGGACGCGCCGACCTCCGCCGAAAGACCTAGCTCGAGCCGGTGAGCATTTACTCCTGTTGCGCCAGCAAAGCCTCGAGCCCGCCCAGCAACGTCTCTATCTTTCCTCGCGCCTCACCCAAACTGCTGTGCAGCAAATCGGCAACGTCCTCAGCCATCCCCGTGGGTTTTAAGGGCAACGTTTGCACGTTGGCGAGCTGCCGTTTCGCGCCGGGATGCAGGGTACGGTTAAGCGCAAATAAAATGTCGAAGTAGCAGCTTAAAATTTCAACGACGCGGCTATAGGCGAAAACAAGGTCGTCACGTGCCAAAGCTAAAGTAAACGCTTCGGGGTGGGTGACGAGAGTACCCCGTAAAACTCTAAGATTCAGCCGGATAATCGCCGAGGCCAATGCGTCGGGGTAGGGCCTGTCTGCTAAAGCTTTAACTTCACGCGTCCAACCGTTTCGGTCGAACAGCACGTGGGCGTTGACGATGCTGTGCCAACCTGTCGTGCTAAACCCCATCCGGGCGCGGTTGTTGGCGAAGAGGTCGTCGAGATACTGTGTTTCCCACTCCGGGCGGCGGTACATCGCTTCGATTTTGACGCCTCTACGCTCGAGCCAGTAGTCTTCAACCTCCCAAACGTTGTAACCGACCTCGGCAACGGAGGCTCTAGGTTCGATGATGCCAGCCCGCACTGCGGTGGGCAACTCAGAGGTCGCGTAGACGTAAAGGTCAATATCTGATGTTGCGTTGGCTTGTCCTGATGCTTGCGAACCGCCCAGCCAGACAGCCTCGACCGGAGCCAGGGTAGAAAACTTGGCAGCGACGACTTGGGCGAGGCTATAAATAGCTGGAGCGACTCCAGCAGGGGCTGGTTTCACAGGTGACGATACGTTGAAGCGCTCATCACCAAAAGCAACCGGGCTGCCGATTCAACCCTTAAAGTATCCGTATGGCATCAGCCTGAGAAACGATTCGCAACCAAAAATAGGCGGCCCTAATTACTCGGACTGAGCTTGTAGATGGCGTGGGCGTAATCGTCGGAGATCAGCAGGTTGCCCTTGGCGTCAGGGACGACGTCTACCGGACGGCCCCAGCGCTCTTTATTTACTGCGTTAGTCACCCAACCGCTGACGAGGTCCTTCTCTTTACCGGGCAAACCCGCTGCGGTCCAGGGGAAGTAAACGACTTTGTGACCGATATAGCTCGAGCAGTTCCAACAGCCGTGTAAGCCTGCAACTGCGCCGCCCTTCCAAAAGCTCAGACCGAGCGGTGCGGAGTGAGCCTGAATACCCTTCGTGATGCGGTCAGCGTTCGTGCAATCGAGCTTGGTACCATCAGCATTATTTTGAACGTCGCGGTCGAAGGGCATCTGGTCTAGCCCCGCATCGGGACTAGGGTTGCAGTACGGCCAGCCGTAGTTGCCGCCGTCACGCACCTTGATAAACTCCTCGGGCGGGTGGTCGTCCACGTAGCTCTGGATGACCTTACCGTAATCGTCCCCGGTACCGTCGTTTTGCCAGTCGCCATGAAACGGATAGGCGATGTTGTCGCGGTTGTTGACAACGACCCACAGCGCGTTGCTGTTCGGCGCGAAGGCCAGCCCCTCGGCGTTACGGATGCCTTCAGCAAATAACCGCCCACCGCTGCCGTCGGCGTTGTACTGGTAGATGGCGGCGCGCTTAAACGCGGCGGTCACATCCGTAGGGCTTTGGTTGGTCGCCGACGCCACCGACACGTAGAGCTTGTGGTCCGGCCCCAGCGCGATGTTTTTAAGCGCGTGGGCGTAGGCCCCCCCAAGTTCCGGAGTGCTGGCGTCGGGCAGATTAGAGACGACCGTCTGGGCGCTGCGCCGACTTGTGTCGCCGTTTCTATACACCGAGCGCGTCACCCGGTTGCTCTCGGCCAGGTACAAGTAGTTCACGCCGCCGACGGTATGGAGCACGACGTCGTGCGGGTTCTTAAGTCCCGATATAAAGGTGCGCACCACCCCTGCGCCGTTCGTACCGGGCCGGACCAGCAGCACACTGCCGGTAGACGGTTGTGAGACCAACAGATCGCCGTTCGGCAGCGGCTGCATAAAGCGGGATTTGGTGATCCGGGCGTAGACCGAAACGCTAAACCCTGAAGGGACTGTAAGGGTACGCGTCTGGTTAAAAGGTGCGCTCGTCAGACCCGGCGGCACCTTGACCGTAACGCTCTGCCGCGCTCCCGACGTCGTAGTCTGCGCTTGACACTCTAGCCGAGGACCTGTCCAATCTGCATGATCGTAACTGACGCCATCGCCTGCGCCCGTAACGATCAGCTTAAGTTGCTGCTTACCGGTGACGTTGACGTCAAGTTCTCTAGCCGAACTCGCGCCGGTCAGGGTACCCGAGTCGTACAGTTTTTGGCCGTCGGCGTAGACGCGAAAGACGACCGAGCCGCGACTCCCGACCTCATCGTCAACGCCGACCTGAGCCGTCAAGCGGGTACAGGCACCGCCCAGGGTATAGACCACCCCCGAACTCGCATGAACGCCCAGACCGCGCGCGTAGCGGACGCCGCCCATCGTCAGCGTCTTCCCGTCGGCAGCAGCTCTGCCACCGTTACTCATGTCTTTTTCTATCGGCCCCAGGCCGTTGACGGCGCGCGTCCAGGAGAGGTCGGAAAGGTCGTTGACCGCGCCTAAGGCGAGGGGTTGGACGTTGCCTGGTAGCTTCCGATTCTGCTCGTTCGCAGTTAGGTCGGGGTCAGCTTGGTTTTGCGGGGTGGACTGCGAGCAGGCGGTTAGAACCAATAGAGAGATGAGTACCGGTGCAAGGTGCCAGCGGCGACGCTGAGAACTGCGGCAGGGTGAGGGATGTAAGCCGGTCATCTCGGCCTCCTTTTAAGCCTGATGTACGCAGCGACGTGAGCACGCCGTATAGGGGTCGAGACTGTACCGAGTTGTCTTGGATGCGCCCAAAAAGACGTGTGTCGCGGCCTCCCTATAAGATGCTGCTTCCAGCAATAGCTTAAAAAAGACTAACGAAACGTAGCGTCCTCCAGTGTGAAAAAACGTACAGCAGAAGAGCGGATTTCGGTGGTCAAACATACGGGGCAACGCGAGCATCATTTAGGCGCTTGCATAGAACTTCGGGTGAACCGTCGTTGCCGAAGGCGTCGAAACGGAGGCGCGGCGTCTTACCGGCGTTTGGGTGCGGTGAAGCGCAGCGGGTATTTGACCCAACCGCTCGAGGCCGCCCCATTTCGCAACGAACCGTTCGTAAAGCACTGGCGCGTGACGGTAAACTGCGCCTTGCGGCGGGTGAGGTACTGAGATGGCTGGCAATACTGACACTGCCGTTACGACGGTTACCGACACCTTTAGTGCGGAATGATCGGTTCCGGTTATGCTGACCTGAATGACGGACAAGGACAACCGGCCCCAACGCCGCTACCGCGCCTACGCGGTCGTTTTACTCCTTACGATGGGCGCGGTTGTCGCGACCTACGTCGTCGAGCTGGGTCAAGGCAAAGCCGATCCTTTTAACTCGGTCGTCCTGCCTCTGCTTGCGCTGCTACTGGCCGGGTTAGCCGTAGGGCACGGGTTGCGGCTCCTCAAGCTGCGCTGGACGGAGCGCGGGTTTTTCGCGGTCTCGGCGCTGACCTACTTCGGTAAACTCGGCTTTACGCTGCTCGGGTCTTATACGCCGCTCGAGCGCGCACACGAGCTGAGTCAGGTGTATATCTGGACGCCTTTTATCTTTGCGCTCGCCTTTGTGGTCGGGACGCCTAGGGCCGGGTTGTACCGTGCTGGAGGCGTTTACTTAGTGAGTCTCGGGCTCGGGTTCACCGCCCTCTGGCTGGGCACCTCCTTAGGCGGCTATCGCCTAAGCGAATACTACCTGGGCAACCTGGTGCTGCTCGCGCTGCTTTACCTCGTCGGGAGTTTGCGAACACGTATCGACGAACTCCAAACCGACTTAAGTGAGACGACGCGGCTAGCCACGTTGGACTTTTTAACCGGTGTTTCAAACCGCCGCCGACTCGAGACGCGGCTGAGCCACGGACTGGCGTACTACCGGCGTTACGGCACCCCGGTCTCGGTTATCTTGTTCGACCTCGATAATTTCAAAACCTTTAACGACACCTACGGTCACGTCGCGGGTGACGGGGTACTTAAAACGGTCGCTGAGGTGGTGCAACGCGAGCTGCGCCCTACCGACGCGTTCGGACGGTGGGGCGGCGAGGAATTTTTGGTCATTACGGCCCATACCGACGCCCGGCACGCCACGCTGCTCGCTGAGCGCTTGTGCGAGCTTACCGGAGCCACCGAGTACGGCGAGCAGGGTGTGACGGCCAGCTTCGGCGTCGCCATGCACCGCGGTGACGCGAACCTCGAGTCCCTTATCGGACGCGCCGACGCTGCGCTCTACCGGGCTAAAACCTCGGGCAGAAATCGGGTCGAAATCGACGCTTTGGGCGGCCTGCCCCAAGACGTAAAGCTGCCCCAACTGAGCTATCCCTTTCCCGAGGTGCTCAAGTCGCCGGAGGCCGAAGTCATCGCCGAGGTGACCGATTGGCTCGTCAAGTTCAAACTCGGCCCCGAATCAACCTACTTGCAGCAGCACATGGCGCGCGGTTTCGCTCACCTTGCCTCTACCCTTCACCCGTACGCGAACCACAGGTGGCAAGTCTTACTCGGCAAATGGTACTGCTGGGCATTTTTACACGACGACCGCTGTGACGCCAGCGAGTTAGGGCGACAACCGGAGCAGATCAAACTGTTGACCGACCGTCTCTCCGAGATTTTTGCCGGGGCTACGGTGCGCGCCAAGGATGAGCCGCTCGGTCACGCCCTCGCCGAACTGCGCGGCGATCTGTCAGCCGTAGGTGGCGCGGCCTGGTTCGCAAAGCTAAACACCGAGCTTAACCGCTACTTTTCAGCGCTGCAGTGGGAAGCGCGTAACCGTGCAGACACGCAGACGCCGAGCGTAAAGCGCTACCTGGAGATGCGCCCCGTCACCGTCGGATTGCGGATTGACGATCTCTTTAGTTGTGCGGACGGAGTGCGGGTACCCGTAGGGAAGTCCGGAGGGGTCGTTGCCGAGCTGACCCGTTTGGCTAACGAGGTCGTGTGCTGGTCGAACGACCTCGTTTCGCTCGATAAAGAGTTGCAGCAAGGCGAGGTTCATAACCTTATTCAGGTGCTTCAACATGCTCACGGTTTCAGCTTGCAGGCCGCTGTAGCGCAGGCGAAAGCGCAGCACGACACGACGCTAGGGCGCTACCTCAGAACCGAGGAGCAGGTAAAGCGTTTGGACGAGCCCGACCTAGAGACGTATCTCGAGCTGCTCCGGGCGCGGATACGGGGAATTCACGACTGGGCGATAGCCTCGGGGCGCTACGGCTGACGGGGCGGCGAATTATGACCGTTCGGCTTACGGTTTGTGCTACTCCACCGTCCCAGAACGCTTAAAAAGTTTTAGCCGCGTCACGTCTTTGACGGCTCGAGCCGCAAACGTACGCGCGCTTCAAGCATTTCCAGAGCTGGTCAGGGTTGACCGAGCCGCCCCAATGAGAAGTCTCGCGCATAGCTCTAAATTCATATAGCTCCAGCTTCACATAGCTCTAAGTTTTAGACCATGTACTCGAGCCTCTCGCCCAAAACGACTCGAGAGCCTTCAACCTACCTTTAACATTCGCCGAGTATCTTTCGCTGTCCGGGCGAACCTGCTCGGTCATCCCCCGAGAGGACAGCTGGCAACTACCAGACTTAAGACGAGTGAGCGTGCCTTCCCAGTCACCGCCCGCGCCCACCCGAACCTCAACCGGCGATGAGAAAGAAGCCCTATGCAAACCTCTGCACGTCAACCCATGTTCGACAACGCCACCGTAAAAGGGGTGCTCAGCCGCGTACCTGAAGTCACGCTTATCTTCTGGATTATCAAAATTTTGTCTACCACCGTCGGCGAGACCGCTGCCGACTTTTTGGCCGTTACGCTAAACTTCGGTCTAGTCGGCACCTCGGTAGTTATGGGTATTTTGTTGGTCATCGCGCTCGCCAATCAGCTCCGGTTAAAGCGCTATGTGCCCGCAAGTTACTGGACTGTGGTCGTTTTAACCAGTATTGTCGGCACGCTCGTCACCGATTATCTCGTGGACGACCGTGGTATCAGCCTCGTCACCACGACCGTCGTCTTTTCGGGAATACTACTCGCTATTTTTGCTGTTTGGTATGCACGGGAAAAAACGTTGTCGATGCATTCGATTACTACCTTGACCAGAGAAAGCTTTTACTGGGCGGCGATCTTGTTCACCTTCGCGCTTGGTACGGCTGCAGGCGACCTGATTGCTGAGAGTTCTGGGCTGGGCTACGCCCTTTCACTCGTGCTCTTTGCGGCTCTGATTGCGCTGATTGCCGCCGCACACTTTGCGTTCAAGTTAAACGGCGTGCTGGCCTTTTGGTTGGCCTTCATTCTGACGCGTCCGCTCGGAGCTTCGACGGGTGACTGGCTTTCGCAACCGGTGGCGGACGGGGGGCTCGGTTTGGGAACGGTCACGACGAGCCTCGTCTTTCTAGTCGTCATCATCGGTCTAGTAGGTTTTATTACACTGCGGCAGCGGCGGCAGCGGCGGCAGCGGCGGCAGCGGCCACCTTTGGCGGAACCGGAACCGGCGTAGCTTTGACGTAAAGCTGTCCCTAGCTTTGTTGAGCCGACGCGCACGTCCGCGTCGGCTTTTCGTTGCGCTTAGCTCGAGCAAAGGTTTGACGATGAGGAGCGACGAAAACACCCCCGGATTTGTCCGGACCTTCATTTAGTGACCAACTCATGAGCGTTCCTTTCCACCGCCCTCCAACTTTCGCCCGTTAGTTTGACCCCAGCCAAGAGGATTTCACCTTTGGCAAAAGGAGCAACATGAAACAGCGAACCAAAACCCTTCTCCTCAGCAGCGCGTTACTCGTCGGCTCAGTCGGCAGCACCGTCGCGCTCGCCCAAGCTTCGGGTGGCGCGGCAACGCAAGCGCAGGGTCAGCAGCCCACGTTTACCGGTTCGGTTCCCTTACCCCAGGAAAATCAGAGCGAAGATGCGGAAGCCGCCGCCTATATGAGCATGGCGAAGGTCACGCTCGAGCAGGCAGTTAAAGCGGCCCAAAGCTCGTTAGGCAGTACCGCCGCGCCGAGTTCAGCGCAGCTCGGTAACGAGAACGGCTCGCTCGTCTGGGAGGTCGTCATCAGCCAGCAGCGCGTCATCGTCGATGCGGGAAACGCCAAGGTGCTGCAGACGCAAGGGGTCAACGCACCGGAATTGGCGGATAACGAAGGCGACAACGAAAGCTACGACGGCGAAGCGCAAGATGGTCAAATGGAGAGACAAGCGGACGACCAAAACGGCGCTCAGCAAGAACAGGAAGAAGGTGGCGCGGAAGACGGCAACTAAGCCGACTCGTTTCATACGGTGCGACAAAAACCCCCTGAAATCAGGGGGTTTCTTTGTGTTACTGCATATTTGTATTACTGCATATTTGTGTTGCTGCACACTTGTATTACCGCGTAGCTGCGCCGACGCACGAAATCTCAACCTCTATCCAACATTCGGCTCTTAAGGTAGGCGTGTCGCCGGAATTTAGACCGGCACAAAGGAGCTAAAGATGAAACGTCCACTTACCCTCTATCTGCTCAGCACCCTCACGTTGACGGCGCTGACGCCCGCCGCTCTAGCTCAAACGAACGCACCCATCCCGGCGCAGCAGCAACCCCTCGCGCCGGAAACCAATCCACCCGGTGACATCCCTGATACGCAGGCATTTGTCACCTACACGTCGCCTCAAGGGTTTCACCTCGAGGTTCCTGAAGGCTGGGCGCGTTCTGAGAATGGGCAAGGGGTTCACTTCGCCGACAAGTACGGCAGTGTTGACGTGCAGGTGAGTACGGCGCAAAACGCACCGACTGTGAGCCGTGTTCAGCAAACCCAAGTTGCCGCGCTGATGGCTTCAAATCAGGCTGTCGAAGTGAGCGACACACAAGCTGTGCAGCTTCCGGGGGGGCAGGCCGTGCGCCTCGACTACGCCTCGAACTCAGCGCCCAATCCGGTGACGGACAAGCAGATTCGGCTCGAGAACGCCGAATATCTTTTTTATAAAAGCGGCAAGCTCGTCGCCGTGACCTTTTCTGCACCTTACGGAGCCGATAACGTTGATCAGTGGCGCTACATGTCCGAAAGCTTTGGCTGGAACTGAGATGAACAGCTCTGTCTTAAAAGCCCATGACCTCTACCGCTTTTTCCACACACCCGAAGCGGAAACGCTCGCTTTGCGCGGCGTAAGTATACAGCTTCAGCGGGGTGAAACCGTCGCGGTGATGGGGCCGTCCGGGAGCGGCAAATCCACCTTGCTGGCGTGCTTGGCCGGACTTGACGAACCCGACGGCGGCCACGTCGAGCTGTTGGGCGAGCGGTTGACGCGCCGCCCGGAAACCGTACGGGCCGGTTTGAGAGCGAAGCACATCGGGATTTTGCTCCAAGCCGGTAACTTGCTCGGGCATCTCAGCGTTGAAGACAACGTGCAGCTGTCGCTGCAACTCGCCCATAAGCCCAGCCGAGAGCGTGTCAGCGAACTTTTAGATGCGGTTGGGTTGTCAAACCGCCGTCACGCTTACCCCGCCGAACTCTCAGGCGGCGAGACGGCGCGGGCAGGGCTTGCCGTGGCGCTCGCCGCTGACCCGGAGGTGCTGCTCGCCGACGAACCGACCGGCGAGGTTGACGCCGAGACTGAAGGGCTGCTCTTAGAGCTGCTCGAGCAGCGCAGACAGCGGGGCGGCGCGGCGCTTATCGCTACCCATAGTCCGGCGCTGGCAGCGCACGCCGACCGCACCCTCCGTTTAACTGACGGGCGCGTCACGGAGAGGGAGGAGTTATGACTAAAGCTTTAGTTTCCGTTCGGCAAGCAGGCCGGGTCTACGCGCAGGGCCACGAATCTGTGACGGCGCTGGCGTCGGCGACGTGTGAAGTTGTTCCGGGGGCGCGGATTGCACTCGTCGGGCCTTCAGGAAGCGGCAAATCGACGCTGCTACACCTGATGGGCGGGCTCGAGACGCCCACGTCGGGTACCGTCACCTGGCCCGCGCTCGGGTCGCGCGAGCATTTGCGTCCTGAACTGGTCGCCTTCGTTTTTCAAACGCCCAGCCTCATTCCGTCTCTGAGCGTCGTAGAAAATGTCGAGTTGCCGCTGTTGCTGGCGGGTAACAGCGGCGCGAGAGCAGCAGCCTTAGAGGTTTTAGAACGCACTAAACTGGCCTCACTCGCCGACAAACTACCCGAAGAACTCTCCGGCGGTCAGGCGCAGCGGGTCGGGGTGGCGCGGGCGCTCGCCTACACGCCTAAGCTCATCTTGGCCGACGAACCCACCGGGCAGCTCGACGGGCCGACAGCGGCACACCTTTTTGACGTGTGGCTAAAAGCGCTCGAGGAAACTGATACAGCGCTGGTTGTAGCGACGCACGACGTGCGGGTAGCCGACAGGTTGACCCAAAAGTGGCAGATGCAGTTCGGCAGGCTCGAGACCCCGCACTACGAGTACGAGGTCTTGGTATGACCCTGTTATGGCTTAAAGGACTCGTGAAACGCCGTCCGGTACGGCTTCTCGGCACCGTTATCGGCGTCGCACTGACCGTCGCCCTGCTGACGTCTTTGGCTGCCTTTATCGTCTCCGGGTCGGCGAGTATGACGCGGCGGGCGGTGGCGACCGTACCGGTCGACTGGCAAGTTCAGCTGACACCGGATACTGCGCTGGGTAACGCGCCGGGTACTGCGCCTAAAACGGTTTTAGGGGCGCTCCGTCAGGCCACGCCCGTACAAAAGGCCGCGCAGGTCGGGTACGCGCAAACCGCAGGCTTAGAGGCTCAAACGGGCGGCGCTGCACAAACCACGGTGCAGACTACCGGGCCGGGTAAAGTTTTAGGACTGCCGCAAGACTATTTCGCTGCATTTCCCGGTCAGGTGCGCTTGCTCGTCGGTTCACTTCAGGGCGTTTTGGTTGCCCAGCAAACAGCGGCGAACCTGCATGTGACGGTCGGCGATCAGGTCAAGATCAAGCGCGTCGGCTTGCCGCCGGTTGAGGTCAAGGTCGCGGGCGTCGTCGAACTCCCTAACGCCGACTCGATGTTTCAAGCCGTCGGCGTCCCACCCGGCAGTGCTCCGCAAGCACCGCCTGACAACGTGCTGCTGCTTCCGGCGGCGCAGTGGCACACCCTGTTCGACCCGCAGGCGGCAGTGCGGCCCGATTCGGTGCGGACGCAGCTGCACGTGCGGCTCGGTCATGCTGGCTTACCGAGTGACCCGAGCGCAGCCTATCTAGACGTAAGTGGGAGAGCGAAAAATCTCGAGGCCCGTATCGCTGGCAGCGGCTCGGTCGCCGACAATCTGGCGGCTCGGTTGGACGGCGCACGCGGCGACGCGCTTTACGCCCGCGTGCTGTTTCTCTTTTTAGGCACGCCGGGCGCGCTACTTGCGGCTCTGCTGACGCTGGCCGTGACCGCTTCAGGACAAACGCGGCGGCGTCAGGAACAGGCGCTGCTGCGAACGAGAGGGGCCTCGAGCCCGCAACTCTTGCGCCTTGCCGGATTTGAAGCCCTCACAGTAGGTTTGACAGGAACTGTACTCGGCTTTTTACTCGCGGGTGCTGCGTCGTGGGCACTTCTCGGCACAAGTTTGTGGGCGGATGTGAGTGGCGGCGTTTGGCTCATCGCTGCCGCCTTGATCGGCCTTTTACTCGCTGCTGCGGCAGTCATGCTTCCGGCGTGGCGGGCGCTACGTGGTGAGACTGTCGCTTCAGCCAGGGCGACTGTAGGTCGTACGCACGCGCCTCTGTGGGAACGGCTCTACCTGGACGTCCTCTGCTTGGCGCTAGCAGCTGTGGTGTTCTGGCAAACCGCCAAAAGCGGGTATCAGGTCGTCTTGGCCCCTGAAGGCGTCGCCCAAACCTCGGTCAACTACAGCGCCTTTATCGCCCCGGTCTCTTTATGGCTGGGCGCGGGACTGTTGACGCTCCGCCTCTGCAACCTGCTGTTAGGACGAGGCTCATTCCTGTTAGCCGGTCTCTTTCGTCCGGTCGCACACAAGCTCTCGAGCACCGTCGCAGCCTCGCTGGGGCGGCAACGTCGGCGGATCGCCGGAGGCGTGGTGCTGGTGGCCTTAGCCTTCTCGTTTGCGGCGTCTACGGCGGTGTTTAACACGACCTATAACGGACAGTCTCGAGTGGACGCCCTTCTGACGAACGGGGCGGACGTAACGGTGACAGGGACGACGGCCGCGCCCGCAGGCGCGAAACTCGCAGCCTTCGCCGCGCTTCCCGGTGCCCAAGCCGCCGCACCCATGCAGCACCGCTTTGCTTATGTGGGCAACGATTTGCAAGACCTCTACGGCGTCGATCCGAACCACCTCGGCGAAGCTACCGTAATGTCGAACGCCTACTTTAAGGGCGGGGACGTTCACGCGACGCTAGGGGCGCTCAGCGCACACCCGGACGGTGTTTTGGTTTCTGAGGAGACCGTTCGGGATTTCCAGCTTCAGGTCGGCGACCGCATCAACTTGCGCTTGCAGCGTGCGAAAGACAACCGTTATCACACGGTTCCCTTTACCTTCGTCGGGGTCGCCAGAGAGTTTCCGACTGCACCCAAAGACTCTTTTCTAGTCGCTAACGCCGGTTATATCGCGCAGCAGACCGGGACGGGCGCAGCTGAGGTCGTCTTGCTGAAAACACAAAATGCGGCGGAAGTAGCGAAGGCGGCCCTGCCGCTTGTTCGTTCGCTACCCGGCGCGAAAGTCGTAAGTCTCGGTCAGGCGCAGAGTTTAATCAGCTCGAGCCTTACCGCCGTTGACCTTAGGGGGCTGACCAGGCTCGAGCTTTCCTTTGCGTTCGTGCTGCTCGCAGCGGCTTCAGGCTTGATACTGGCGCTCGGACTTGCCGAACGGAAGCGCACCTTCGCCATTCTAGGCGCACTCGGCGCAACCTCGGCGCAACTCGGCGCATTTTTGTGGAGCGAAGGGCTGTTCGTCCTCTTAAGTGGCGCAGTCGTCGGACTCCTGACGGGTTTTGGCGTTGCTGAAATGCTCGTCAAGGTTTTAACCGGCGTCTTCGACCCGCCGCCTGAAACGCTCGCTGTCCCGTGGTCTTATCTGTTCTGGCTGCTCGCCGCCGCCGCCGTAGCAACGGTGCTGGCGATCAGCAGCGCCCGTATCACGGCGCGTCAACCGGTCGTGCGAGCACTCCGCGATTTTTGACCGAAATTTCGGCGTGATTAGGTGCGGTTAACGTCGCGCCGCCTGCTATTTCCAGCAGGCGTCATCTAGTCAGCAACGCGCTCCATCTGAGTTTTGCTGACTAGCACGCACGTTCTGAGATTAGGCTTGTGTCAATCTTTTTGCTATACCGTATCATAGCAGGCACCGCCGCCTTACTGGTTTTCGGGTGGCGTTAGCGTTCGAGGTTCCGATAAGGACGTTTCAACCTCTTCTTAACATGGACGCTGTAGGGTATCCCTGAGCCAAATATCTTTTGGTTCAGAACCGAGGGTTGACATGACGACGCTACGCAAATATCTTCTCAACCTGCACGGTTCACTCCTGATCTACTGGGGCGTCTTGCTGGCGGCACTCTTTTTGTTTGGGCAGTTTGCCGGTGAAGTTTACGAGCAAGAGGGATTTTTCTTCGACGCGCCCCTCTTAGACTGGTTCGCAGCTCACCCGGCTCCTTGGCTCGTCGGTATTGCCCAGGCGCTGAGCACCTTTGGCTCGCCTCTGGTTCTAGGGGGTGTCGCGGCAGTTGCAGCACTCATCTTTTGGTTACGGTTACGGCAACCTCGAGCTTCCCTCTTTCTTACGTTCAGTCTAGGCGGAGCGATGCTCTTAAACGTGCTGTTCAAGCTCTTCTTTGCTCGAGTCCGGCCCGACCTCTCTCAACAGCTCACCCCGGCACCCGGTTATTCGTTTCCGAGTGGGCACGCGATGGGCAGTGCGGCGTTCTTTTTAGCTCTTTACCTGCTGGTCGCGCAGCTGTTTCCGCGTTGGCGTTGGCTTGCCGGGATATTAGGCGTGCTCTTGACCCTGGGGATCGGCCTCTCGAGGCTCGTTTTACAAGTTCACTACCCGTCCGACGTCATGGCAGGGTGGGCGCTGTCAGCGGCGTGGGTATTGGGGGTGAACCTCGTTTATGCGCGTACTCGTCGTTGAAGATGACCGGGGCGTCGGCGAACTCGTGTGTGACGACCTGCGCGACCAGGGCTACGCGGTAGATTGGGCGCAAGACGGGGACGAAGCGCTCGAGCTTTTGGTAAGTTTTCCTTACGACCTGGTGCTACTCGACCTGATGCTGCCGGGTTACGACGGTTTTGAGATCGTCGAGCGGTTACGCGGGGGCGGTCAGAAAGTACCGATTTTGATGCTGACTGCCCAAGGCGGCGTAGAAGACCGGGTCAAGGGGCTCGAGCTGGGCGCGGACGATTATCTGGTCAAACCGTTTCACCTCACCGAACTGCGCGCACGCGTCCGGGCGCTGCTGCGGCGCTCGCAGGGCGAAGCCAGCAATCAGATGACCGTCGGACGGCTCGCGCTCGACGTGGCGCAAAAGCGGGTTTGGTTCGCGGGTAATGAGGTAAGGCTGTCGGGCCGAGAGTACACGGTGCTCGAGTTTTTAGCCCTCAACGCCGGGGGCTACTACACCAGGGGCACCCTGTTAGAGCACGTCTGGCCGGGAGACACCAGCGTTGACCCACGCACGGTAGATACGTATATCCGCTACTTGCGGCGCAAACTGGGCGATGAGGTCATCGAAACGGTGCGCGGTCTCGGTTACAGGTTTAGAGGCTAATGACCCTCAGGTTGCGGCTCACCCTCTTCTATACGCTGCTGGTCGCGCTGGTGCTGGCTGCGAGCGGCGCAGGGTTACACGTTTTACTCGCTCGAGGTCTCTACCGCAGTCTCGACGGGAGTCTGCAACAAGCTGCGAGTTTGCTCTCGGGTTTTATGGAGCAAGAAGACGGCAAGCCGCAGCTGAAACCCGAGAGCGAGATCGTCCCGCAACTCTCTACCGATTTGGTCGCCGCGCTGGTTGGACCAAACGGACAGGTGCTCGACAGCTTGGGGCGGGTACCGACGCCACTCCCTCATACGGAGTCGGGGTTATCAACTCAGGCTGGTTGGCGGGTCTGGAGTGAGCGGGTCCAAGGCGTGACCCTACTGACGCTGCAAGACACGCGCGGCATCGCCGAGAGCGTACGGCGTTTCGACCTCAGTTTTCTCATCCTGGCTCCCCTCGCCGTACTGCTGGCGTTCGGTCTGGGCTATCTCTTTTCAGGTCAGGCGCTCCTTCCGGTGCGGCATATGACCGACGCGGCGTTAGAGCTGGCCAATCGGCGGGCTTGGGGCGAACGGCTTCCCGAACCCCAAAACCAAGATGAGCTGTGGCGCTTGTCGCAGGCGACGAATACGCTGCTGGCAGCTCTGGCCGACGTGATTGAAAGCGAACGGCGCTTCACCGCCGACGCCGCCCACGAACTCCGCACGCCTCTGACTGTGTTAAGGGGCAGGCTCGAGCAAGCCGTCGAAAAAACCAGGGGGAGCGGCGTTCAATCCTCCCTAAAAGCTGCGTTGGCTGCTGGCGACGAACTGCTCGAGTTGGTTGAAAAGCTACTCCTTTTGGCTCGAGCCGAAGCGGGCCAGGGCTTTCATTTGGAAACCGTCGCACTCGACGAAATCGCCTTCGATACAGGTGAGCTGATACGCCCGCTATTTGACGGTAAGGGTTTGACGCTCGAGCTGGACCTTAAAGAAGTGCAGGTTGAAGGCGACCGCGTAGCGCTGGGGCTACTCGTGCGTAATCTGCTGGAAAACGCTCTTAAGTTCACCCCCGAGGGGCGGGTAGGGGCAACGGTCAAAGCGCAGCATAGTCGAGCTTATTTATACGTTTGGGACAGCGGCCCGGGGATTCCGCATAACGCCTTGGGACACCTTTTCGAGCGGTTCTACCAAGCCGATGTACGTTACCGACAATCAGGGAGCGGGTTGGGGCTGGCGCTAGCGCAGAGCATCGCCGCGTGGCACGGCGGCAGCTTGAAGGCCCGAAACCGCCCTGAAGGGGGCGCACTGTTGGTGCTCGAGTTACCCACTGCCAGTATGCAACCCGCGCCTGAGTCTGGCTCAAAGCTTACGTCCAAACTCCCACCAGAACCTGGAAGGACACACTATGTTTGACCTGCCTACGCTACTTCACACGGTCTCTTACGCCGGTATTTTCGCCATTTTATTTGCCGAAAGCGGGCTACTTATCGGCCTCGTCTTGCCTGGCGACAGCCTTCTGATTACTGCCGGACTGCTGAGCGCCCAGGGCAGTTTGTCCGTCTTCGGCGTTATCATCGCGGCGGTGCTCGGCGCAGTCTTGGGTGACACGACCGGATTTTGGATCGGCCGCAGATTAGGCCCAGCAGTCTTTCGCAAACCTGAAAGCCGTTTTTTCAAACCGGCTTACGTCGAGCGGGCGCGGAGCTATTTTGAGCGCTACGGCGTTACGACGCTGATCATCGCGCGGTTTGTCCCGGTGGTGCGCACCTTCGTGCCGACGATGGCGGGTGTAGGTGAGATGCACTATCCGAACTTTTTGCTCTATAACGTCGTCGGGGGCGTGCTCTGGGGCGCAGGCATCCCGGTCGCCGGGTTTTTTTTGGGGCGTTTGATCCCGAACCTCGACCGCTACGTCTTACTTATCGTCGGGCTGGTGTTCGTGCTGTCGCTGATTCCGCTTGGGCTCGAGTTGCGCAAACAGCGGCGTGCGAGTATGGACGACCGCACGAACTAAGCCGACGATTACGTCCGAATCCTGTCCAAAGCTGTAGCAGTCCAAACCTATAACAGCTCGAGCCTGAGCCGATGTTCTTTACTCAGCAATCTGCGGTAGGCGAGCAGCACGATCAGCAGCGACCCTAAGGCGGTCGCAGCTGCCAGCATAAACATGATGACGATCTGATAGCGCACGGCGTCCAATGGGCTGGCTCCCGCCAAAATCTGACCGGTCATCATCCCCGGTAGGCTCACCAAGCCGATCACCATCATGCTGTTAAGCGTCGGAATCATCCCGGTACGCACCGCCGTTTGAATCTCGGTATGCGCCGCCTCCCATCGGGTTGCGCCGAGTGCCAGCAGCGTTTCGATCTGCTCTTGGTGACTTACCAACCCTTCGGTAAAGCGCTCGAGCGCCAGCGAAATTCCGGTCAGGGCGTTGCCGAGCACCATCCCCAAAATCGGGATGACGTACTGCGGTTCAAACCACGGCTCAACCCGCAAAATTCCCCCTACCCCAAAGCCGGTTACAACAAACGAGACGGCGAGCACCGACACCAAACTGTCCCAATACACCCCGGCAAAGCGCCGCGAGGTGCGGTTGACTGCGGCGGTGCTCGCAATCCCGGCCATCAGCAGCGCCACCCCTAAAACCGGTAACGGTCGGTTGAGCGCAAAGATATAGCCGAGCGCGTAACCGACGAGTAGCAACTGCACCGTCATCCGAACCGAAGCGACGAGCAGCGTGCGGGTAAGCCCCAAACGCAGGGTGTATGACAAGGCCAGATTGACGACGACAAGGCCCGCAGCTAAAGCCAACTGCCCGTAGCCGATGGGGATATAGTTGTTGGTATCCACCTAACGCCCTTCAAGATAATCGGTGAGGTCGAAACTAACATCAGCTACCCGCGCGAGTTGTGCCGGGTCGTGGCTCGTCCAGATACACGCACGTTCCCCAGCCCCAAGCCAGTCGGCTAGAAGCGCTTCAACGCGTAGCACGGTTTCCGGATCGAGTGAGGCGGTAGCTTCGTCTAAGAGAAGCACGCACGGGTCTAGCTGTAAGCTGCGTAAAAGTGCGGTTAGCTGCCCTTCGCCGCCCGAAAGGGTCGTGGCGGAGAGCCCCAGAAATTTTTCGCTGCGGCCCAGGTGCTCGAGCCAGACGATGATCCTCTTACGGTCAAAGTGACGCGCCCGGTGCGCTTGTAGCGTGAAGGGACGGCGTAGGTTGTCTTCGACGGTTCCTGCAAAGAGTGCGGGACGCTGACGCAGATAGCTGACCCTGGTGCGGTAGAGCGGCGTAGACCATGCGGCCAGCGCCTTGCCCTGTAAGTTGATCTGCCCCTCCTGCACCTCGTCGAGCCCTGCTAGCGTGCGAAGCAGTAGCGTTTTTCCTGCGCCCGAAGGTCCTTTGAGTGCGAGCTGCTGCCGTAACCCCAACGTCACCGTCACGCCGCGCCAAAGCCAACGTTCCGCAACGCGTCGCCCGAGGTTATCTACAGTTAGGAGTGATCGATTCACGTCCTATTAAGATACCGCTACGTCCCTTGTCAAACATCATGCGGTAAATAAGCGTTACAGCATTTCCAAGTAACGTTGCACTATTTCTTCGCAGCTGTGCCCATGCAGGGCACAGGTCATCGTCAAAACGTACGTGCGTGCGTGCTAGAGCGTATTTTTCCGAGTCAGCGTGTTGCCAACCAGCTGTACCTGCTATTAATCACGTACAAAAGCGTGCCCATATTCCCTCGAGGTAGCGTTGTGGGTGGAGACTTCTCCTTTTACGGCAACCATTTTGGACAGACAGCAACCTCACAACAAGAAAAGAGGGTTCCACCGCTAACTTTTAGGAAAAAACAGCGCGTCAAACAGCATTTGCATCAATTATAGCGATAACGGTTAAAAGCGACAACGGTTAAAGCAGCGTTCGACCTCTTGGGGGGAGACGGTAGCAGCTGGTTGGCAACGCACCCCGCTTGAATTTTATCGACGTACTAGGCACACAAAACAAGAAAAGCGCCCTTTTGTAACTCGAGCGCTCTTCCACAAACACCGCATAACACGGACTTGTTGCTGGCTGGGGCGTAGGGATTCGAACCCAAATTAACGGAACCAAAATCCGCGGTCCTGCCATTAGACGACGCCCCAATAAGGGTGTGGCTGGGGTGTAGGGACTCGAACCCCAATTGACGGAACCAGAATCCGCAGTCCTGCCGTTAGACGACACCCCACCAGACGCAAAGGCGATTCTATAAAGCCCGGACGGGGGCTGTCAACTCTGTTCGACACCGAGAACGACTTTGACGTTGCCTTTACGCGTTTCTCCCTGCACTTCCAAAACCGAAAAGCGCCCTAAACCTTCGGCGTATACTTCGTCGCCACGTTCGGCGCTGCTCGACTTACCGGCGGGGCGTCCGTTTAGGCTGACGCGCCCCCCGGCGATACCTTTGGCGAAGTAAGCCCTCGAGACCCGAAACGCTTTGGCCCCGAGTACATCGACCCGCAGGGACGGCACGATGACCCCTTGCTGCCGCTCACGCCCGCGCGCAAGCCGCGACAACTCGACCTCTTGGACGGTGACGGGTCGCCCGCCGACGTGCTTGATCTCTAGAGCGGCGTCTCTGGCTGCAGGTAGCACGACGACGCTGAGGCCGTCCTGATGCGGCAGCACGTCGCCGATCTGTTCTTTGGCCACCCCAGCCGCGCGGAGCGCCGCGAGCAAGTCGCCCTCGCTCGGCGCGCCGTTAGCGTACAGGGCTGCGAGCGTCGTGGTCGCCTCCGGGATGTGGTCGGGGAAGGCCGTCAGCACGCGCCGTCTGGCCCCGGTAACGCCGCCCTCGGCCTGCGTAGCGACCCCGGCGTCACGCAGGCGCGCCGCAAGCTGCGCCGCGTCGTCGGGGTCTAAAAACGTGGTATGCGCCACCCGGCCCCCACGTACAGCGGTTTCCAAACGGTTAAAGTCGTCCATCAGCGCCCCCTACCTGCGTCTTTATCACCGTACGTCTCTGTCATGTCCTTATCACCGTACGTCCTTGACCTCGAGCCCCGCCGCTCTAAGCCGTTCGGGAAACTCCGCTGCACCTTCACCGACGACCCGCAAGACCAACTCACGGTGGCTGCCCGCCTGAACCCCGACGGTGACGACTGCGGTGATGTTCGACGGAGCCGCCGCGCCCGCCGCCCGCGCTAAAACTCCGGGTTCGTCGGGCAAGTTGACCGTGACGCGCGTGCCACCGTCACGGAGCCCCAACATCGCCACAAACGCGCGCAGCATATCGGTGATGGTCAGCATCCCCTCGAGCCGCCCTTGCGCAACGACCGGCAGACCCGAAATCTTGTGTTCTTCCATCAGCAAGGACGCCTGCTCGACCGGGTCTTCGGGAGAGACCGTAAAGACCGGCGTAGTCATCACTTCACGAACGACGAGCTTACTCAGCAAATAGTTGAGTTCGTACACCGAGAGCGTATTGACCGCTGACGGGGTCGCGTCTTTAAGGTCGCGGTCGGTAACGATACCGACCAATCGGCCCCTATCGACGACCGGCAGGCGGCGGTAGCCTCCTTTGCGCAGTAGCTGCATCGCCTCCATCACCGGAGTTTTGCTGCTCACGCTTTTGGGTGCCTTCGTCATCCACTGGGCTACCAACATAGGGCTACGCTCACAAAATCACGCTCACGGTGTTCCTGAAGGTAGACGGGTTATAAGCAAAAAGGTCATAAACAGCTAACTCTACCGAAAAAAGCAAGGGCGGGAGGTGGGTTGGAGCGCTAAACGGTTGCGAGAGAACGGTTTTGGCCTTAGCGAAGCGTTAGCGTAAACGTGGGGGCTAAGTAAGATGACAGAGCAGACAAAAGTAAATACCGAATACCGCCGCGTCGTTTGGGGCGGTACGCTGGTAGGGCTGGGTATCGGCGGGTTTTTTGACGGCATCGTGCTGCATCAGGTTTTGCAGTGGCACCACATGGTGAGCGCGGTCTATCCAGTCGATACGGTTGCTGGGCTCGAGCTAAACACACTCGGTGACGGCTTTTTTCACGTAGGCGCGTACCTTTTCACCCTGACCGGGCTGTTTCTTTTGGGCAGCGTCGCGCGGCGTACGCACAGCGTTTGGCCGGTGAGTCTACTACTCGGTACGCTGCTGCTCGGCTGGGGGCTGTTCAACCTCGCCGAGGGGCTTGTAGACCATCAGCTGCTAAGGCTCCATCACGTCCGGGCCGGGCCGAACGAGCTTCTTTACGATCTCGGCTTTCTTGTTTGGGGCGCGCTGATGCTGCTGGGCGGTTGGGGTCTCGTGCGCCGAGGTAGAGCCCGATTAGGGGTATAAACTTCCGTGTACGCTGTGCTTTGTGGTTGTGTCTGCTCGAGCCTTGGGGTCATGATAACGAAATGACCAAACGTATCAGCATTTTGGGTTCGACGGGGTCGATTGGCACACAAACGTTAGAGGTGGCGCGGTGGCGCGGCTTCGAGGTGGTCGGGCTGGCAGCTGGGAAAAACGTCGCGGTGCTGCTGGAACAGGCTAACGCGTTCAAGCCGCAACTCGTCTCGTGCAACGCTGAGGTTGCCGAACAGGTACGCAGCGGTCTCCCGGCAGAAACGGAACTCGTGACCGACGCGGCAGAAGTTGCGACGTTGGGCGCGGACACCGTCGTAAGCGCCATTCCAGGGTTTGCCGGACTGGAGCCGACGCTCGCCGCCCTGCGCGCCGGTCGGCACGTCGCGTTAGCCAATAAAGAGGCGATGGTCGTCGCGGGGCCGCTCGTCTGGGAGGTAGCGCGGGCTCACGGGGCGCAGCTCACTCCGGTCGATTCGGAGCTGTCGGCGCTCTTTCAGTGTTTGCAGGGCGAACCGCGCGAGGAGGTCGCGGCGCTCGTCCTGACCGCGTCGGGCGGCCCCTTCCGGCGCGGCCCCGAAGACCTTTCAGGCGTGACACCTGAGCAAGCCCTCAACCATCCCAACTGGGCGATGGGGCCGAAGGTCACGATAGATTCGGCGACACTGTTTAATAAAGGGCTCGAGGTTTTAGAATCTCACTTCTTTTTCGAGCTACCCTTAAGTCAAATCGAGGTGGTCATCCACCCGCAGTCTTTAGTTCACAGCCTCGTGCGGTTTAAGGACGGCAATTTAAAAGCGCAGATCGGCCCGCACGATATGAGACTCCCGATTCAGGTCGCGCTCACGACGCCCGAACGCCCCCAGACGCCGCTCGAGCCTCTCCCGCTAAACGGTACCTGGGCGTTCTCGCCGCCCGACCTGGAGCGCTTTCCCAGCCTCGCACTGGCTTACGAGGCCGGACGGCTCGGCGGTACCGCTCCGGTGGTGCTCAACGCTGCCGACGAGGTCGCGGTAGACGCGTTTATAAAGGGCAAAATCGGCTTCATGGATATCCCGAGGGCGTTAGAACACGCACTTTCGCACGTCCCACAAGCCAACCTCAGCTGGGACGCGGTGCTGGGGGCCGACGCAGCGGCGCGCCGGAGCGTGAGCGAACGGTTTAGATTGTAAAGAAGCGTGTAAAGACACGCAGCACGCCATCCGACAGGCTTTTTTGCGTTGAGCTGGCATACTAGGGTGTATGAAGTGCAAAGTTCGTTTCACCCTATCAGCGCGTCGGCGGAGCACTGCGTCATGCTGACAGCGCTCGTCTTCTTACTCGTTTTGACTGTCTCGGTCGTGATTCACGAATTGGCGCATTACCTCAACGCCCGCAGCGTCGGCGTGCCGGTGCGCGCGTTTAGCGTCGGGATGGGGCCGGTTCTCTTACGTAAAAGGTGGCGCGGTACCGAGTGGCGGGTGTCCTTGTTACCGCTCGGCGGTTACGTCGATCTGCAGGGTCTGACGCCTGAAGAGGCCGAAGACGGCACCATGCGTTACCCGGATACAGGTTTTATGCAAAAAAACTTCTGGCAAAAAGCGTGGGTGCTCGTCGGCGGCGTGATCGCCAACTTTATTCTGGCGGTGCTGCTCTTGGCGTCGGTGATGACTGCTGAGCCCAACTCGTCGATTCGGGCGCTGGCTACCGGCGAGACACCGGAGACCTCCGGAGCCGTTTTTCAGCGGATTGTGCCGGACAGCGCGGCGGAACGTTTCGGGCTCCAAGCCGGGGACGAAGTGGTGCGGCTTAACGGGCTGCAAAATCCGAGTGTGACCGACGTGCAAGAGGTCATCCGTAGCGCAGCCAAACTCGACCTAGTGGTTCAGCGCGGCAACGAACAGGTGCGCGTCACTAAACCTTGGCCTCCTGAAGACGGTGCGGAAACGCCGCAACTGGGTGTGGCAATCGCGCCAATTAGCGTCGAAAGCTTGCCACCCATCGGCTTTGGTACGGCGCTCGTCAAAACGACAGAATTTCTCGTCCGGGTCGTTCCCGAGTCGGTGAGCGGCTTTGTTCGGGCGTTCGGACAGACCTTTGCCGGACAGCGTAGCGCCGAGGTCGTCGGGCCGGTCGGGATGGTTGGCTTGGCGGGGCAGGCGGCGCAGGGCGGCTGGTTGTCTATCCTCACCTTTGCCGGTCTGATCAACTTTTCGCTCGCGCTTTTTAACCTGTTACCGATTCCGGGGCTCGACGGCGGGCGCATCTTGCTCTCGGCGGTCGTGGCGCTACGCGGACGTCCGTTCAAACCGGGGCAAGAAGAGTTCGTAAATTTCTTAGGGATCGCGCTCCTTATGCTTTTTGTCGTACTGGTAAGTTTCGGCGAGGTGAGCGATTTGCTGCGGCGTTAGTGCAGCGTTAGGTTAAGCTTGCAGCGTGCTCCACTGCGCCGTCCTTATTCCCGCCTATAACGAAGCGGCTCACGTCTCGAGGGTTGTCGAAGCCGCGCGCGCTACCGGATACGCGGTCTGGGTTGTAGACGACGGCTCGAGCGACGCCACCGCCCAAACTGCCCGCACTGCCGGAGCCGATGTTTTGGCGCTCCAAAAAAATCAGGGCAAAGGTGGCGCGGTTTTCGCGGGCGCAGCCCACTTAGATACCGACGTAGTGGTGCTCTTAGACGCCGACTTGCTGGGTTTGACGCCGGAGCATATTCAGAAACTCGCCGAGCCCGTACTTTCAGGTCAGGCGACGATGACGCGGGGCGTGTTTTCCGGCGGGCGCTGGCGCACCACGGCGGCGCAGCGCATTACGCCGCAGCTTAACGGGCAGCGAGCGCTGCGCCGCAGCAAGTTACTAGAAGTTGAAGGCTTGGCCGAAAGCCGTTACGGGATCGAGGTCGCCATCACCGAACACGCCAAACGCGCACGCTGGCGCGTCCTCGAGGTTCCGCTTCCGGGTATGTCGCAGGTCATGAAAGAAGAAAAACGCGGGTTTTGGGCTGGGTCAGCCTTACGCCTCAAGATGTACAGGGAGATTTTTCGTGAGCTGTTCCGGGGTTGGGCTAGACGCTGACACAGCTGCTCAGCGTTACACTGACGCTATGCTCGAGATTCGTAAACTTACGGTAGGGCCACTGCAAGAAAACTGCTACTTGCTCACCGACTCCGAAACGCACCAGGCGGTGCTGATCGACCCCGGCGACGAAGCGGCGCGCCTACTCGCAGCTCTAGCGGGGTTAGAGCTGCGTGCTATCTGGCTCACGCACGCGCACTTCGACCATATCGGGGGGCTCGCCGAGGTGCACAGACAGTTTCCGGTACCGGTTTATCTGCACGAAAACGACCGGGAGCTTTTTAACCACGCCGCCGAGAGCGCGGCATTTTTTGGGCTGACGCTCGAGCAACCCACTTCAGATACTTTGCCCCTAAGTCCGGCTCAGACCCTGACGCTGGGTACGCACCGGGCCACCTGTCTTTTTACCCCGGGTCACGCGCCCGGACACATGGCGTTTTATCTGCCGGAGCAGGGCCTTGTTGTTGCCGGTGACGCGCTCTTTCAGGGTTCGGTCGGGCGTACCGACCTACCGGGCGGAGATCACGCGCAGCTTTTGGCGAGCGTCCGCCGCGAGTTGTTGACGCTGCCGGACGTGACGAGGGTTTTGCCGGGGCATGGGCCGGAGACTACCGTTGGCGCGGAGCGGCGGACGAATCCGTTTTTGAGGTGATGCCAGATGAGTTTTAGTTAAGCAACTGGGAATCCGGAGCGTAAAGAAGACCTTCGATCTTTCCGATAATCATGCCGAACTGATACGCGTTTTGTGGCGCACATTCTTCGATCAAAGAGATTTCGGCCTCAGGAATCTGGCGCTTTTGCAGCACCGCTCTGGGGTTGGTCATGAGTCGCCGCTCGAACCGTTTGTTACGCAGCGCCAGTTTGTGCACGTCATGAAGCGTTGAACTGTACATGTTTAAGCTCCTTTCAAAATCAGGCGGATAAGCCTTCATCAGCTTAGACAGGCAGGTTACGGTTTATTTACGGTCTGTTTGCCTTTAACTTGCGGCGTCGGTGGGTAGCGGTGGCACGCCAAAGACATCAACGCTCAGGTGGCGCGTTTACCAGGTCGCTTTACCGCATAACCGAGTTTTCCAGGTCCGAAAAACGTTTTTCCGAAAAACGTTTTTTTGAGAACGGTCCCGAAAGAAACGTCTAGCGCGAGGGTAGCTGCCGGAGTACCTGAACCATCTCGACCGCTGCGAGCAGCGCCTCCGCGCCCTTGTTGCCTGCTTTTGTACCCGCGCGTTCGATAGCTTGTTCCGTGGTATCGGTCGTCAAGATGCCAAAAGCGACCGGTACTCCGGTGTCGAACGCAACCCGGGCGAGCCCTGAACTCGCTTCACCGGCTACGAGATCGTAGTGGCTTGTAGCGCCGCGGATCACCGCACCCAAACACACGACGGCGTCATAGCTCCCTCGCTCAGCTAAACGCTTGGCTATCAGAGGTACCTCGAACGAACCGGGCACGACGTAAAGCTCGAGGTCGTCGGTTTGACCGCCGTGCTGCACAAACGCTGTGTGCGCCCCCTCGACCAGACGATCTACGATAAAGTGGTTCCACCGGGTGGCAACGACTGCGAGCTTGAGGCCGGTAGCGATAAGGTTGCCTTCAATACGGTTCATACATTCTCCATACCCGGTTCAGGACGTCGGTTCAAGCAGATGACCCAAGCGCTTTTTTTTAACCTCGAGGTAAAACGCGTTGTTGGGGTTGCGTCCTACCTCGAGTGGGACGCGTTCAAAAATCTCGATGCCAGAACTCTGCAAACTCTTGAGTTTGTCCGGGTTGTTGGTCATCAGTCGTGCACGTTTTACGCCGAGCTGACCCAGTATCTTTGCCGCTACGCCGAAGTCTCTAGCGTCGGCCGGAAACCCCAGATGCTCGTTTGCTGCAACCGTATCGAGCCCTCCGTCTTGCAGGGCGTAGGCGCGAAGTTTGTTTAAGAGACCAATACCGCGCCCCTCCTGACGCAAGTAGAGCAGGACACCGTGACCTTCAGCGGTAATCGCACGCAGCGCAGCATCTAGCTGAGGGCCACAGTCGCAACGTAGAGACCCGAACACGTCACCCGTCAAGCACTCGCTGTGAACCCGTAGCAGGGTAGCCCCGTCAGTAACTTCACCCATCGTCAGCGCGACGTGTTCGGCCCCGGTAAGGGTATCGTTAAAACCGATGATCTTAAAGGTTCCGTAGGTAGTGGGCAACTTCGCTTCGGCAACGCGCTCGAGTCCCGCATCGTGCTCGGCGCGGTAAGCCACCAAGTCGGCGACGCAACCGAGTTTAAGCTTATGTTTCTCGGCGAACCCACGAAGTTCAGGAAGACGGGCCATACTCCCGTCGTCGTTCATAATCTCGCAGATTGCCGCCGCGCCGCCGAAACCGGCCAAACGCGACAAATCGAGCGCCGCTTCGGTGTGTCCAGGTCGTTTTAAGACCCCGCCTTCACGGGCAACTAAAGGGAAAACGTGTCCGGGCCTGCGAAAGGCGGCGGCGGGGTCAGGTGCCGCCAGCGCCCGAATGGTACGCGACCGGTCGGAGGCGCTGATGCCGGTACTCGTCTCGGTGTGATCGACGCTCACGGTAAAAGCTGTGCCGTGCGCGTCGGTGTTGTCCGCGACCATCGGTCCCAACGCCAGCTGACGTGCCCGCTCCGGCGATAAACTAACGCAGATAAGCCCCCTGGCTTCACGCGCCATAAAGTTGACCCATTCGGGGCTAGCCTGTTCCGCAGGCAAGATCACGTCGCCCTCATTTTCACGTGAGGCGTCGTCTACCATCACTACCGGGCGTCCGGCCTGAAGCTCGGCGAGCAGTTCGGAAACAGTGGCGAAACTCACCGGACAGCCTCCGGTTCACGCACAGCAACAAGCCGCTCCAAGTACTTGGCAAGCTGGTCCGCTTCGACGTTCACGCAGGTTCCCACGCGCCAACTTCTGAGGCTGGTCACGTTCAGCGTGTGCGGTACCAGCCAAAGCCTAAACTGATTTTGCGTCAGCTCTTGGGTATTGCCCGCAGCGCCGCCGACCGCAACGATCGTAAGGCTTACCCCGTCTACGGTAACGCTACCCTTGGGAACCAGATACTTGGCCAGCCCGGTAGAGACTTCGACGTCGATGATAAACGCGCCCGGTACTTCCGAAAGGTTTAAGACCGTGCCGACGCCGTCAACATGCCCACTTACGAAATGTCCCCCCAAACGGGCGTCGGCTTTAAGGGCGCGCTCGAGGTTGACGAGGTTTCCCGGTTGCCAACGCGCCGAGGTTTTGGCTAAGGTTTCTTGCGACAGTTCAACGACAAAGTGCGTTTCGTTCCAAGCGACTACGGTAAGGCAGACGCCGTTACACGCGACGCTTTCCCCCGGCAAAAGGTCTGACCACATCTGCGCGGGCTCGAGCGTGACGCGCAAGTAACCGTCCTCGAGTTGAGCCTGCGACACGCGTCCAATTTGTTCGACAATTCCAGTGAACATCAAGCGCAGCTCCTTGCTTTGGCTGAGTAGGCGTCAAAAGCGTCCGTCTCGAGGCGCGGAATCTCTGCGAGGTAGCCGCACATCAGGGTGTCTTGACCTACGCTTTCGACCTGTACGTTTTGCAGCGGTCGCGCTTCGGTCATCGAAGTAGTGAGTGGCGCTGCTAAGGGCGACAGGCCCGCACCGAGCAGTTTCGGCGCGATGAACATCCGCACCTCGTCGATCAAATCGGCGTTCAAAAAGGCCCCGGCCAGCGTCGGCCCGCCCTCGAGCAGCACGGTGCTCAAACCAAGCTGTCCAAGCGCCTCTAACGCTTTGGTTTCGTCGGCAGCGCGAACGACCGTGACGCCCCTGCGTTCAAACGCAGCTGTCGAAGCGGTTGAAGTAACCAAGATACTGCCAGGGCGCATCACGCGGGCCGAGAGCGGGGTGCGCGCGCACCGGTCGAAGACGACGGGGCGCGCGTCCCGACCACCGGCTACGCCCCGAGTACCAAGATGGGGATCGTCAGCCAAAACCGTTCCGCTGCCAACGGCAACCGCGTCAATACGGTTTCGCCAGCGGTGCACTAAAGCCCGCGCCGCGCCGCTACTTACCCACCGGCTCGCGCCTGAAGTCGCTGCAACTTTGCCGTCTAGGGTCATAGCGCCTTTGTAAACGACCCACGGGCGACCACGACCCATCAGACTCCGAAAGCCAGCTTGCTGACGTACGGCGTCCCGCTCGAGCACACCCCAGCAAACCTCGAGGCCCGCTTTATGCAGTGAGGTGAGGCCCGCACCTGCTACGGCAGGGTTGGGGTCGAGCGCGGCGATCACGACGCGCCGAACGCCAGCTGCAATAAGCGCGTCGGCGCAAGGAGGCGTACGCCCAAAATGGCTACAAGGCTCGAGCGTGACGTAAGCGGTTGCACCTCTTGCGGCCAGCCCAGCCTCACGCAAGGCGAGCACTTCAGCGTGGGGTGCTCCCGCCCTCGCGTGGAAACCCTGCCCTACAGCAACCCCGTTTCGCACCAGCACACACCCTACAGGTGGATTGGGCGTAGTACGACCTAGACCGTGAGCCGCTAACTGTAAAGCTAGCTGCATCCAAGACGCGTCAGACGGTTCTGGTGAAGTACGGTGTTCTGTTGATCGTTGAGCTGGTTGGGCCTGCTGCATACAGAGCAGCTCACCACCCGGCGGTTCCGGATGTCCAGACATATTAAGGCCGACTCCCAGGTAAGGGTCGGCTTCCTCCTTCTCTCATCCGGACTGTAACCGTCGGCCCCGGAGTTTCACCGAGTCGGGCCTGAGCGAAAAATTGCTCGGGCTTCGCGGGCTTGTGCGCCTGGTTTGTAAATCTGGGCGCAATCACCGCCGGTGGGGAATTTCGCCCCGCCCTGAAGGATGGCTTTCGCCAAAGTAGAGTGTAACAAGGAAAAGCCTCGGCCCAGGCAGCTCCGGCGACCTCAGCGAACCTTTTATACGAATTCCGATTGATTAAGAATCAATCCGAGCGTAACGGGTGGAAACAAAAATACGGATGAAGTGTTTTTTAGAGCGACCGAGCGTGCCTCCCGGTACGCCCTAGAGACAGTTTGGGGTAGTGCGGAGTTTCCCAGAGGAAAAGACGTTTGGTTTAGAGCGTTTGGAACCAAACGCGCCGACTGTGCAAGGCGAGCCCACACTTCAGCATGAGAACAGCGCTATCTCAACTCAGGTTTTGGCTTGACACTTTAGCTTGCGAGAAGGCTGAGAAACCGGCCAAGGTGAACGGAGCACCAGCCTTGTCGTGTAGATAGCTTACGATCGGCTCCTCACCTACAGCTCGAGCACGTCCGGTCTAGCTCTTCCCGCCACCTCTACACTCGGCCAGTCGGGGTCGGCGGTTAAGACCTCGAGGTCGTCCCCTTGCAGCAGCACCGTGTCTTCGACCTTGAGCCCCGGCAACGACGGATTCCAGGCGTAGCCGCTGCCGTCTTGCAGTATCCGCTCGCCGCCCGCTTGCAAAATCCAGTCACGCGTTTCGTAGCCGCACGCGCCGCCCTGATGGTGTTTCGTCCATTCGTTTTCAAACCCGGCGGTCTGGTAGGCTTCCTGCATCTCAAGGAAGAGTTCACGGGTCAGGACGCCGTGCTGCGTGTAATCTAGCAAGGTACGCTCGACTTCTAAAAGACCTGTATAGGCAGCCCTAGCCCCACTGTCTAGCGACCTCGAGACGAGCCGCGTGAGGTTGGCGTAGAGGCCATCACGCCGCGCACAGGCGACGACCATCACCCGGTCGTGAAAGATGTTGTGAGTCGGAAGCGGGTGCTTGTAACGCTGTAAGCGTTCGTCGGCAGCGACTAAAATCAGCGCAGGCTGCATTCCCCTTTCACGCAAAGCGTAGGCAACGCGCGCGGCGACCTCGTGTTCGCTCAGACCCGGCTCGAGCGTCGTTAGGGTTTGCGTAAAGGCTTGCGCCGCGTCCCGGCTCAGTGCACGGTAGCGTTCGACTTCACTTTTTACAAGCGGTACGCGCACGGGCCAGAAATCTTTGACCGTCGCCTTATCGGTGATTCCGGTCAAAGCCGGTGTGTCGGCAAAGACCTTGCTTGTACCCAAAAGCTCTTTAAGCAGCACCGTTTTGGCGTCAGGCTCAAACCACGGGTAGTAGAGCGCGTCCACACCGGGGGGGAAAGCTTCGCGCTCGAGCCTGTCCCGTTCAACCTCCGCCATCAGCACCAGGGCCTGCTTTTGCGTGACGACCGCCTCGGCGACAGGCGCGTCGGCAAACGATACGAGCGCGTCGCCACCACAAAGAAGCCACGCCAAGTTACCCAATTTGCCTAAATGCACTGCGGAAACGTTGTTCGCCGCCATCATTTTACGGAGACGCCCAAGTTTGACAGCAAGTTCTTTCCCCCTTGCATCTTCGGGATCGGTGGGTGGTACAAAGTCAATCATCTCAAACCTCGGTTTCTACAGTTTCTATAACACTTGCTTGATTTATATCGCCGTCGTCGTCGAGTTCGGGAAAAGGTTGGCCTAACGCTTCTAACTGCGCGGCTCGGTGCGGATGTAAGTAGACAAACGCCCGCTCGCGCCGCTCGGCTTCGCTTAGCCGGGGCGTATCGTAAAGGCCCGCCGTAAGCCGCTGCCGCTGCGCTTCAAACAAAATCACCGCCGCCGCCACCGACACATTTAAGGACTGCACCATGCCCAACATCGGGATGATAATATGTGCGTCCGCCATTTCCGCCGCTTCGTCTGAAACACCGTGCTTCTCGTTACCGAGCAAGATACACGTCGGCTTGGTATAGTCCACCGCGCGGTAATCGCGGGCGTGACCCGAAAAGTGCGCCGCTAAAAGTTGCACCTTACCCAAAGCGGCTTTAGCGTCCTCCAGCGACGCGTGTACCTGAAGCTCGACCCATTTGTCGGCGCTCGCACTCGTATCGTTGTAGGTCGGGACGCCGCCCGTTGGATTGACCGCGTGGACGACCCCAACCCCTACCGCGTCACAGCTTCTTAAAATGGCGGATAAGTTGTGCGGTTTGTGCACATTTTCAGCTAACACGCTCAGGTCGCCTTGACGTTTAGCCAGCATCGCCGAAATCTTTTGAGCCCGTTCTTTCGTCACGCGCCCCAGCATACGCCGCGCCGGGCCAGCTTGACACACGCTAAAGCCGCCCGGTATCATCAGCGTTGCACTTGCCGAGGTGGCGGAATAGGTAGACGCGCCAGCTTGAGGGGCTGGTCTCCGTTACGGAGGTAGGGGTTCAAGTCCCCTCCTCGGCACCAATAAAGCGTTTCAGGCTGACCTATTCAGCCTGTTTTTTATGTCTGATACCGCTGTACTCTAAGTATGGAACGCATCGTCGCTAATCCTGATATTTGTAACGGACGTCCAACGGTTCAGGGAACCAGGATTACGGTTCACACCGTGCTCGAGTTTCTAGCAGCAGGTGACACGGTAGAGGATTCTCTCGCCGAATATCCAGAGCTGACACGCGCAGATGTACAGGCAAATTTGCGGTACGCCTCGAGGTTGTAACTTAAAACTGAGACGTCTAGGTAAAGCGAAAGACTGAATAAATCACTCCCGAAGGATGTTTTCAGCTAGAGGCGAAACTTTAGCCAAACGATCATCGTTCGTCCAAAGCCGTGTGCAACCGTAGTGTTCAGCTGTAGCGAGGTGCAGAGCGTCAGGTGTTTTAATCCCAAAGTGCGCCCGCAATTCCGCCGCTCCACGAAAGATAGCTTCATCGTCGGGCAACTGAGAGACAACCGCAAAAAAGCTCTCGAAACGAGTTTGCAAGGCGGCGTCACCTCGTTTAAGTGGCCCTACCAGACATTCCAAAACTACCAGAGGAGAAATAGCAAACCCCGAAGGGTCATGCTCTCGGAACAACCGGTCAAGCGGTGCGTAAAACAGTGGATGCTTTTCGACAAGGTAAATGACGATGCAGCTGTCCAGATAGATCATTCATCCCAGGCGTCGCGTTCGGCGGCAACCGCTGCTTCGATAGTATCCGCACTCCGAGTGGATGCGGGCTCCGACCTGAGCGCATCTAAAAACCCAATTAGAGACGTTCGCTGCGCCTCCATATCTCTAACGAAGATAAGCACTTCGACTGGGCCCGAGGGGATTTCCGGCGGGACTGTGAGGGATAACCGACGATTTTTAGAGACGACCGATTCCAGTTTGACAGCGCGCATAGAAAAACCTTTCTAGTTCCAGTGTAGCGGAATGGAGCCGGTCAGAGGACATTGTGAGGTTTTCGCTCGAGTTTAGCGTACCTCAAACATTACCCAGACAGAATACCCATATGTCCTAAACCGCCGAGTTGAACTTCTTGGTTTGTATCAGCACTTCTAAAAGAACCTGCTACCAAAAACATCTCGGAATGTGCGTGCTCTGGTCAGTAAAGCTTAAGCGGAGCGCGTTGCCGACCAGCTGCTACCTGCTATACAAACTACAAAAACGCAGCCGGATATTTCTTTACCGCGTCATCAACCGTGGCCAACACCATGCCGTGAGCTAAAGCTTGCAGACGAGGAGCCGATCAAACGGATCACGGTGGTGCGCAGGCAACTTGACCAGCTCAGCGACGCTGGCTTCATCGACGTCCAAGCCGTAAACGAGGTGCCGTCTACGCTGTAGCGGCACGTACAACTCGGGAGACGCAGGCAAAGAAAACTTACCGAGTTGATACTTAATAATGATCTCCCAGAGAGAAACAACGCTCGGGTAAACCTCGTTGTTTGAGTTGCGAACCGCTCTTAGGATGGGCGGAGGCAGCCGCGTATCAGCACTGATATACCAAAGAAAAATATGTGTATCCAGGAGAAGCTTCATGCACGTTCAAAGTCTTCTAAAACGTCCTCCAGCAAAGGTGCGTCAAAATCGCCCGGTACGCGGAACTCGCCCTTACAAAGTCCAAAAGGACGAGCCGCTTGTGCCACTTCCGGGTCGAGGATGGTGACCAGCACGTGCCGTTTGGTACCCGGCTCGAGCGGCTCGAGCAACTCGATACGGCCCTCTTCGTCGATGATGGCCTTCAGCGTCCACATACGTGCAGTTTAGCACCTGTAAGCAAAGCGGATGTTTCGGTTTACAGGTGGGCTCGAGTTCAGCAGCTAAGGGACTGAACAGAGATACTTGTTCAGTAAATGCGTTTTTGCCGAAGTGCTTAAAGCTACAGATTGAGGGGCTTGAGAAATTTTAGTACAGTCTAACGCATAAAAGCCAGAAAGCCTTAGACGGCTAGAGATTTACGAACAATACGACGTTTTGCTTGCAAAAGCGATTGAAAGCAAATTTTATCTGATATAAGCTGATGGTAACGTATTTTGGAACTCACTAACATTGAGAATAGCTCTTCTAATCGCACGATAATCATCTTGGGGAACCGCTATATTTTCGGCAGAATCTAGTTCGAAGTCCTCAAGTTCTTCGAACAAAAAGCCCTTAGGTGCTCTTACAGTTGTAAGAAGGTCTACATAACACCCATAATCGAGTTTGTAAACATCGTACCTTAAGCCCGGTTGGTCAAGAGCCGAAACATTGCGTTTCAGCAAGTGGAGTACGCGCGAGTCGAACAGCGCATCTATTAGTTCACTTCGGACATTGTTTCGCAACAGAAAGGCTCTGGCTTTTCTGTGTCCTATGACGTTATCAATTATCCAGTGGAGTAACTGGCTTGCATCAGTGTTTGAGGAGACTGCCGCTTCTTTATCCCGTTGATACCAAGTTTGGGAAGCAGCCCTAAGGTGTTGTATTGAAACAGCTTTGTTGATGGCCTTTTGTGCTGCCAGCGAGAGGATATTGATGCTGTCACGAGGTACACCCTCCGACGCTCTCACGAATTCTTCAAATGTGTTTTCTTGAGTGAATGCATTTTGAATAAATCTTTCTATATTTTCAGTAAAGGTAAAGTCGCTGTCTATAACGGACTTGAAATGCTTGAATACAAGTTCTCGAAAAAAGTCTATTGCACGGTTTTTATCATTATCAAAGACCATAAAGTCATCTAAATTGATATCCGCCGACGCATCTGAACCCAACTCAATACCGATATAATCACCAAGTTTTCCAGGAATTTGAAATTTCGAACGCTGCTCTATAGCACCAATTTTCACGGTAATATCCTGTATCGGAAAAATAGACCTTCTTAACAGGTCTGCCAAAAACGGCTGTAGATCAGGCGGAATAACGCTCCACTCATCCAGCAAAACCCACATTCTTTTGCTTGGAAGGATTTTCATAATATCACGAAGGAATTTACTAACCGCACCGAAGTGAATACGGTGTTGAAACGTACCCGACTCTACTACACGTGCTGAATGCATCTTATTCTCAGCGCGATCTCCGGTTTGTTCTACCGAAAGCCCAGCTCCGGACGAGGATAAACTACCTCTTAAACCTGTTGCTGATTTATTAGTTTGCTCTGAGCTTGCAACTTCTTCGCGCGTCACTTCACCATAAACTTTTACTTCGGTAATTGCATCGGCGAAGCCGTCAAGAGGGGAACCGATCTGACTGAGGTCTACTAAGCTTTCAGAGTTGACAACGTAATCCAAAATGGCTTCATGTATAGGCGTAAGCGTATCCATAAGTAACCGGGTAGCTCTCTCTGTAATCGGTAGAGCAGTATCTGAGTAAATACCCCCCGTAGAACCAATGTTCCGCATATCTATGTATACAGGTATGTCTCCCTGCGATCTTATACTTTCCGAAAGATAAACAAGGGCATGGGTTTTTCCAGTACCTCTGCGTCCATACACCACCTGATGATCGCGAGAAGAGAGGAGCGTAAACAAAGGCCCAACATCCACAAAAGTTTCGACTAATGTAGATGGGTCATTCTTCTCTGCACGCCTCGTAAGCTTTAAGAAAGCATTGTTGATCTGCGTATTGTTCACTACGAGCCATTATAGCAAATGGTGCTTGTTACTAAAATGCTTTGGCAAACTCCGTGCAATCTTTAAGCCCTATACAAGAGTAGCTTCTCGCACCCAAAATTTTTAGGTAAACCCGTATAATTTACCTTTGTGAACGTCACCACCACCACGCTGCAAAAGCTCGACTTCCCCCGCATCCAAGCGGCCCTCGCCGAACGCGCCGCCTCATTCTTGGGCGTAGAGCGGACGCTCGCCATCTCCCCGGAGATGAGCCGCGCCGAGGTCGAACAGGCGTGGACGCGGACGGCTGAAGCGTTATCGGGCTCCGACTTGTCACTCGGTGGGGTTCACGACATCCGGCCTCTCTTAGAGCGGGTGCGGGACGGGCGGGTGCTGGAGGGGCTCGAGCTGCTAGAAATCGCCTACACGATGGACGCTTCGGGCACCATCAAACGGAGCATCTTAGCGTCGGAACGTCCGGCACTTTCCGAACTGGCGCGGCAGCTCGGCAGTTTTGACGGGGCTTTGCGGCTCGTACGCGAACAGCTCGACCCGGACGGGCGCGTCCGCGACGACGCGACGCCCAAGCTCCGTGAGATTCGCAGGCGCTTAAACCCGCTCAGGGGCCGTATCCGCGACCGCTTGCAAGAACTCATGGGCCGCTACGCCGAGTTCGTGCAGGACAACATCATCACGCTCCGGCGCGACCGGTACGTCATTCCGGTGCGGGCGTCGTCTCAGTCTCGGGTACCGGGGATCGTACTGGATACCTCAGATTCTGGCGCAACGGTTTTTGTCGAACCGCAGTCGGTCGTGCCGATGAATAACGAACTGGCGCTTTTAGAGTTTGAAGAACGCGACGAAGTGCGGCGCATTCTCATTTCGCTCGGGCAGCGGTTGGCATTTGAACCGGGGTTAGATGAGACGTTGGAGACTTTAGCCGAGTTAGACCTGGTGGCAGCGAGTGCGCGGCTGGCGGAAGACTGGCGACTTACGCAACCGACCTTTAGTAAGGGCCGCGCGGTCAAGCTGACCAGGGCGTGTCACCCCCTCATTAAGGGATGCGTACCGAACACCGTTGAACTTGACGACGAACGCCGCCTTTTGATCGTCACCGGCCCGAACGCCGGGGGTAAAACGGTTCTCTTAAAAACGCTCGGGTTAGCTACGGTCATGGCGCACAGCGGGCTTTTCGTTGCAGCGGAGGGTAAACCCACCTTGCCGCACTTTACGGCGCTCTTGACCGACATCGGCGACGAGCAGAGCATCGAGGCGAGCTTATCGACCTATGCAGGGCATTTGAAAAACTTGAAAGCGATTGCGGAGCGGGCTGCACCGGACGTGTTGGTTTTAGTGGACGAACTCGGTTCCGGTACCGATCCGGACGAGGGGGCGGCGTTGTCGCGGGCGATTTTGGAGCGCATCCTTACGAGCGGCGCACGCGGCCTGATCAATACGCACTTAGCTCCCCTCAAAGTCTTTGCTTCAGAGACAACCGGCGTACAGAACGCAGCGATGAGTTTCGATGTGGCGAACTTAGCCCCCCGCTTTGAACTCGTCGTCGGGCAACCGGGCCGGAGTTACGCGCTCGCCATTGCCGAACGGCTCGGACTAGCTGATGAGCTGCTTTTACGGGCGCAAGATATCTTAGGGCCGGAAGGGGCCGCCTTAGAAACGCTTTTGCAAACCTTAGAGCGGCAACGCGACGAACTGGCGCAGGGTCAGGTGCAGCTGGAAAACGACCGCGACGAGGCAGCCCGCGAAGCTGCGGTGCTACGTGAACAGATCGACAAACTGCGGAGCCGTGAGGACGAGGTTTTAGCCGCCGCCGCCGAACGCGCCGACGAGCTGTTGCAAGACACGCTGCAACGCGCCAAAGAACTTAAACGCACCGCGACGAGCGACCCGGAAAGGCGTTCGCAAGCACTCGAGGAATTGCAAAAACTCCGCCGTAATGTCAAACCGAAAGTCCCGGCAGCGCAGAAGATACCGCTCCCCTCCGAGCGTAAAAAGCCTGTGCTCGAGCCCGGTGCTCTCGTTTACGTCGAGTCGTACGGGGCGAAAGGACCCATCGCCGAGGTACGCGGAAGCGAGGTCGTCGTGCAGCTCGGACTGCTCAAGGTGACCGTACCGAAAAGCGGCGTCAAGCTTCAGGGGCAACCCCAAAAGGTGAAAAAGCAGTCAGGGTACACCGCCCCAACTCGTTTTGACGAAGAACTCAACATCCGCGCCGAACGCGTCGAACCGGCCCTGGAAAAAGTTAGAGATTTCGTGCTCGAGGCTCACGCCCTCAAATCTCCGCGTATCCGCATCTTGCACGGCAAAGGCACCGGTACGCTCCGCGACGCAGTGAGAAATTATCTCAAAAACGAAAAACGCGTCGAACGCTATGAAGATGCACTGCCGTATGAAGGTGGGCACGGCGTCACGGTGGCGTATTTGCGAAGTTAGAAAAGCAGTTAAAAGTTAAACGCAATCGCCGGGACGAGGGTAAAGCCGATGGGTTGTGGAGGCGGGGGCGGATTTAGATCGTCAAAAGCCGAGTACCTAGCGCCGTTGTAGCGGTTCACGAGTAGAGTCAGCTCGAGCACCCATACAAACCTCCCGCCGCAAATGACCGTCAGTTTAACCGACAACCTAAAAGAGAGCCTTTACCAACCCTTAATCTGAGCACCGGTATGTGCCTCGTTCGCAAGTCCAAACGCCTCTAAAACTTTAGGTGGCACCCGCGTCGGGCGGCCCCGTTCGACCGTGATCCAAACCCATTCGGTCTCGACTTCGGCGAGGAGTACCCCGCCTTGACGCCCCAACTTCGTCGTCCGGCCCGCTCGCGCCCCCTTAAACGCCTCGACGCAGGTACTGACTGTTACCTCGTCCCCTAAAACCGCGCTTTGAAAATAGGTGATGGTGTGCCGCCGCACCACCGGCACCACGCCGAGTTCTTTGTAGACCTTGAGCGTCAGGCCGAGCGCGTCCGAGTGGGCGCGCGCCACGTCCTCGGCGTACCGCAGATATACGGTGTTGTTGACGTGCCCGAGTTCGTCGATTTCGCCCGGTTGAACCCGGATAGTGTAGGCGTAGCGTTGCCGGTCTTTCACCCCGCCATTTTACCGTGTTCTCGGATTAGCCGCAGCGGCAAACTCGGGAACAGGCCATACTGGAGAACGTGACGCCGAAAAGAGACTCCGACGCGCAGCGAGACGGCAACGAAACCAATAGCCTGATCCACCTCTACCGTGGCGAGCTGGGCCGGATGACCTCGTACCGGCTGCGGCTAGACACTACGACGAACTGGGCCGTCGTCACAACTGCCGGGATCGTGACCTTCGCGCTCGGCAATCCGGCGGTCTCGCACGTCGTTTTTATCTTTGCGATGGTCCTGACGCTATTTTTTTTGAACCTCGAGGCGGAGCGTTTTCGTATCTACGAAACGGCGCACCGTCGGGTACGGCTGCTCGAGCTGGGTTTTTTTGCCGAAGCGTTAGGCGGCGCGCCCGAGCCGGATTGGGAAAAGACGCTGCTGGAGGATTTAAGAGAACCCGAAAGCCCGGTGTCGCAACTTGCCGCGCTCGGCTGGCGGCTCCGGCGTACCTACTTGTGGGTCTATACCGCGCTGACGCTGGCGTGGTGGGGCAAGCTGATGGTCATGCACAACAGCCGGGGCGCACTTACAGAAGCCGCCGTCGGCCCGGTTTCGGGCGCGGTGGTCGCGGGTCTCGTCGGCGGCTTCTACCTGCTGCTCGTGACGGTTGCGGTCGTCGGCAGCCGCCGTTATCCGGTCAGCGACGACTAACCGGGACAGTCGGAAAAGGTGTTTGAGAAGAGGCAAGGGGCAAAAAATACGGTTGACCCAACGTGTATTCTCCCTTCTGCCTTCTTCATTCTCCCCTGCTACGCAGCCGACTGGGTCTATTTCAGTAAACTATAAGAATCCGTAAGCGGTAAACTGGCCAATGCCAGACGATCTAAGACCAGACAACCCCAGAAGTCGAGCGACGCCGGTCGTAGGTAAACCCGAACAGCAGTATGTGATCGACGCGCTCGCCGGTGAATCGTGGCGGCTCTTCCGGATTATGGGCGAATTCGTTCAGGGCTTTGAAGAGATGAGCGGCGTCAGCAAAGCGGTGACGATCTTCGGGTCGGCGCGGCTTAAAGAAGACCATCCCTACTACGCCCAAGCCGAGGCGCTCGCGCAGCTTTTAGCGCAGAGCGGGTACACGGTTATTACCGGCGGTGGCCCCGGTTTGATGGAAGCGGGGAACAAGGGCGCGTTTGAAGCGGGCGGGCGCAGCATCGGCCTCAACGTCGATTTGCCGTTTGAACAAGCGCCGAATCCGTATCAGACCGACGAGGTCAAGTTTCGTTACTTTTTCGTCCGTAAGGTGATGCTGGTCAAGTATTCGTCGGCGTTCGTGGTGTTTCCGGGCGGCTTCGGCACGATTGATGAGCTGTTCGAGGCTTTAACGCTGATTCAGACCAAAAAGATTTTGCCGTTTCCGGTTTACCTGGTAGGCCGCAGCTACTGGCAGGGGCTTTTGGACTGGCTTCAAGGGACGCTGCTGGAAAACGGCACCATCCGCGAAAAAGATTTGGAACTCTTTAAGGTGGTTGATGAAACGGCGGCTATTCCGGATGAAATCGACGCGTATTACAGCGACAAGGCGGAGAACGGTTTTGAGGCCCCTAGTTAGGATGGCCGCGCCGGACTCCTCCCCTACCCGGAGGGTCATCAACCCGCTCGTCAGCTGCCGGGTGGCGCTGATGTACAGGCTTGGAAATGGCCGCTGTGCGGCGCTGCGTGGTGCCCGGCAACGCAGCTAGATACCAGGCTGGGTTGTGCGGGCAAACCGGGCCAAACGGCTTCAAGCGTCCCAACGGCAGAGTGTCCAACCGCTGACGGGCAGATTTTAGCGGCGTCGTCTTGTAAGCCGGGAGCGTGTATAAAACTCCACCCCGCTCGCCGTTACAAAATTTTTGTGCTTTGCGCAACAAAACTCTAGGTAATCTTTTTTTTACGTCGTCTCGCTTTTACCGCTACGTGAAGCAAATCCGAAGATGATTAGAACGACTGACCAACGTGGCGTCGAAACAACAGAGTGGCTTTAAGATTTTTCCGCAGGTTCTACTCACGATGTTTTTAGTTGCGCTGATTCTGCTCGCAGGTTCTGGTTTATCAACAACGTAAGAGTTCAGCGGGAGATGCAGGCCAACGCCGAGCAGAACCTGCGGGACGCTTCAACCAACCTGGCTACCAAAGTAGCTGGCTGGGTCGATACGAACGTACGGCTGCTCGAGCAAGAGGTTCGCAGTCGGCTTTTCTGAATATTTTTTGTGTAAAGTAGTCTGGTCGAAAAAAGCCTTAGATACAGCTTGGTAGATTGAGCCTTTCAGCCGAGAGTTACGAGCGTCTCCTCCACCTCTCGGCTGACCCGTTCTCTTTTCCAGCGCGCTACGTCACTAAGTTTGTAACGCTGACCAAGCCTGCTGACCAGCCGGTACCCCACAGCGTAACCGGCTCTTACGGGTGTTTGAGGGTGCCGATATTTGGAACCTGCGTTAAAGTAGCGTCCAAGCGTCGCCGGGTCAGGTTTTTTAAGATCGGTCAACAGCTGACGTTTTAGCTCGGGTAACTACGCCTTGCAGTCCGCCAGCCACGCGTCTACCCGTTGCCTTGCCGTCGTAGTTTCGTACCCCGGCCAGAGATAAACCTCATCACTTAGGCCCGGTACGGCCACCGCCGAGGTCATCGTCGCAAGGCCCTCGAGCAACAACGTTTCAGCCACCGTTGTACCGTCAACCGGTAGATCGCTCAGCTCAAAATGCAGGGTGTGCGCGGTTTCGTGGGCGACTATCAGCTCGAGTGTAGCTATGTCAGGAATCAGCTCGAGGGCGTAAAAGCACGTGGGCTCGCCTTCAAACACATCCGCCCAAGCGTTCGAGATAAACCGTCCGACCAGCACGATATGACGCCCGGAAGGTTCAGCTGCGCCGAGCACCGTAGCCCACTTTTTGACGGACTCGGCGATGGCAGCTTTAGCACCCGCCGAAACGTTACAAATGTTAGGGACAACCGCAGGGTACCGAGCGAACACCTCGGCCCAAAGTACGTTCAGATCGTTGTAATTCTGTTCGTAAGTCATGATTTTACGGTGAGGTTCGGCGTAGAGGGTCTCCCACAGCAAAATCTGCTCGGAGACCGGCTTGTCTTTAGCTAAGGTCCAAAACGCCAAAAACGTTTCGGCTAGATTTTTTACCATTGCCGCCATTTCCAGATCATAAAACAGAGATACCTTGAGGCGCATCCCAAAGTATCTCCAGCGGTGAGGGTTTTTTGGACTTACGCGACCTCTCGAGCCCCCTGAACTTCGTCTTTAGGTACCCTATCTTCTAGAACTTTCGCCGCGCCGATATAGATAACCACGCCCGCGCCTACCTTGTTGATCACGTCCGCGACGCTAAAAGCGATGTTGATCCAGTTGTACGACATTTGCGGCAGCAGCGCCGGAACAAGGTAACCGAGCGGGTAGACGCCCCAGGTCGTTACGGTAGCGAGGGCCAAAATCTTAAACGCTCTGCGCTCCCAATCGTGCGCGCCTTCTTTGGCCCGCCGGTAGATGTAGAGCAGGGTGATCGGGATGATCACGTAACCGATGGTTGAAATAAAGCCCCAAAAGAGGCGGCCCTGAACATCGACGTTGCCGTTGGCCGCAAACTGCTGCTCGCCGATATACCCGGTAAAGATCATAAACACGTCGGCGAGGAGCAAAATCGTTATCGCACCCCACAACTTGCGCGGTTTGACCTCGAGCACCAACACCGTTTTAAGCAGCAGTAGCGGCGTGGTAATCAGCCAATCGACGTAGCGGTACTGACCGACGGCGAGGTACGCCTGCTGGATAAGCCGCTGCTGCGCAGCAGGATTTTTCGCGTCGGCCACAGTGTGAAGCGCGTCCAGAAAAAAACCGCGCATCAGGTAGTAAGAAACTGCCGCCACCCCGACGATCAGCGCCGAGATGATCATACTCGCACGGTGCTCGGGGGCGACCCGTTTTTCAGCCGCCAGGAAAAAAACAAAGGCCGCACCTAACGCGAAAGCTGCTGCAAAAAAACAGTAGTAGGCGATCATCGAGAGTATCCCGACCTGACCCGCCACCGGTACAAAACCGCCTGTAAATTCCATCATCCCCCCTCAGGGTTAGGATTTTAGGAGCCTTTGGTTCACTTTTGAATCTCCGACTCGCTATTCCGACGCTACGTCCGCTTTTTCTTTCTGTCTAGTGCACTGGCGTACAGTTTAGGCGAACGCATTCATGGGTAGGTGTGAAATCGGCCTGCTTGTATTTCCGAAGGCGCACAAGGTCGTTTAAGGCCGTCGTCTTGAAGCTATTATCTTGTTATTAGCCGCTGGTTAGATGAGCCGCCCCAACTGCTCCAGATGGTTGAGGTCGTGCCCGGCGAGCAGCCGCACCATCAGGTCAACCGACACCGGGCCATGTTCGGGATGGTCAACCTCGGTCAGCCAGTCCTCGAGGCTAAACCCCGCATAAAGCGTGAGGTTCCACGCCCGCAGCGCCTGAAAAGTCGCCAGCGACAACGCCGGGTCGGTGCGCCCGTAGCGCGCGGCCCACACATCTTGGTCGTAAGGTTGAACTTGGGCTATCTGAGCGACGGTTTGCCTGAGCCGAAAACCGGCGGCGAGTTCGTTGTCGGCGAGGTGAGCGAATATTCGCCGCGCGTCCCATTTGCCGGGGGCGTAGGGGCAGTCTACGTCGTCAATTTGCAAAAGGAGCGCCTCGAGTTTAAGCGGGGTCGCCTCTAAAACCAAAATCGGGTCTTGCTCACCGAGCAGCGCTAAAGTTCGCGTCATATAAGGGTTCATTTAGAGACTGTAGCTTACAAACGTCTGCTTTGGAACAGAGCGCACGGTACAGGCAGCTATAGTGGAGTTATGGAAGATACCCCCGAAATCAACGTGCAAGAAACCCAAAAACGTGTACAAAACGGCGCGCTGCTCCTCGATGTACGCGAACAAAACGAGTACGACGAAGAGCGGATCGCCGGTGCGCAGCTCTTGCCGCTTTCCGAATTGATGGCTCGTTTTGACGAACTGCCCAAAGACCGTGAGATTATCGCGCAGTGCCGCAGTGGGAAACGGAGCGCTCAAGCTACCGATTTTTTGCGGGCACAAGGGTACGACGTAACGAACATGGAAGGCGGCATTTTGCGCTGGAAAGCCCAAAACTTACCAACCGAACAGGGTTGAACCCGGGACAGCTCGAGGCGACCCTCAGGCTATTCAAAAACAGCTCAAGCTTTACTGTTTAAGGAAGGTGCTGCAAGAAACGCAGCACCTTCTCCCTACTTTCCGGCCAACCGCTGCCCGACCTCGAGCAGCCCGTACCACCAACCCGGAAAAAAGCCGAGCAAAACCGTACCGAGAGCGGCGGCGGCAATCGCAATACCGGTAAACATACTTTTCGTTCCAACGTTGTCATACTCGGCGTCACGAAAGTACATCGTAGCGATAACCCGCACGTAGTAGTACGCCGCGACGATGCTCGTCAGGATGGCGATGACCGCAAGGCTGATATAACCCGCTTGCAGCGCCGCTTGAAAGACCAGAATCTTGCCGACGAACCCGGCGAGGGGCGGAATTCCGGCGAGTGAGAGCAGAAACAGCGCCAGCGCAGCAGCCAGATACGGGCGGGTTTTCCCGAGCCCGGCGAGGCGCTCTAAATCGTCGCCCCGGTCGTTACGGTCGGTGAGCAGGCTGAGCACCGCGAACGCGCCGATGTTCATCAGGGTGTACGCCAGCAGGTACCAGACGACGGCCTGCGTCCCGCTCCCGTCGGCAGCGAGGAGCGCCAGCCCCAAATAGCCTGCGTGCGCGACGGCGGAGTAGGCCAAAAGCCGTTTTAAGCTCGTTTGGACGAGCGCGACGAGGTTGCCGACGACCAAGGTCAGCGCGACGAGAATCGCCAGAGCTTGCAGCAACGAACTGCCGAGGTTGGGGTAAACGGTAGCGAAAATGCGTAAAAGCGCGGCGAACGCAGCCGCTTTTACGACGACGCTCATAAACGCGGTGACAGGGGTCGGCGCGCCTGTATAAACGTCGGGCGACCACTGATGGAAGGGGACGAAAGCAGCCTTAAACGCGAGACCACCCAAGATAAACGCGCCGCCCAAAGTTGCCAATGCGCCCTGTGAAAAACTGTCCGTCTGAAGCGCCACAGCAATTTCCGCGTAGGTAAAGTGCCCGGTCGCGCCGTACATCAGCGCAATGCCGTAGATTAAGAAGGCCGAAGCGAACGCACCTAGAAGAAAGTACTTCATCCCGGCCTCTTCGGAGTCTCTCGAGTCGGTCCGCCACGCCGACAACACGTAAACCGCTAGTGAAAGAATCTCGAGGCCCAAGAGCAGTGTGATCAGGTCGCCCGCCGCCGCCATCACCAGAGCGCCCGTAGCGCTCAGCAACATCAGCGGGTAGTATTCGTATCCACCCAGGTTGTCTTCCACCGCGTCGAACGAGATAAGGAGCGCCAGCGCCGTTCCCAGCAAAATCAGCGCGTTAAGACCGAGCGCGCTGCTGTCGGCGAGGTAGCGTAAGCCGAACGCGCTGAGCGGTTCGGCGCTGCCGAAGAGCTGCGCGTTAAAAGCGAGGGCGACGAGCACCCCGGCGAGACTCAGGTACGCAATCGGACGGGTACTCTTAAAACCGATCCCGAGCAGTATCCCGAGTGACGCGGTGATCACGAGCACTAAGGGCGGCGAGATGACGAGCCAGTTAATGTCCACTTTCGCCCCCCTCGGCGGGTGCAGCTTCAGGCGCGGCCTCCGGTACAAGTCCGTCCGGACTGACCGGCGCGGCTGCCTGCGCGTCGTAGGCGAGAACACGCGCAGCTTGCGTTTCGATACGGGAGAACCCCGGTTTAGGGATAAGACCGAACAGTAAAATCCCGATCACGAAGGGAAGGAGGGCGGTAAGCTCGAGCGCCCCTAAATCCTTGACCTTTTCTTTCGCGTCAACCTGGTAGAGCCGCTGATACATATTGACGCCGTAGACGCCCGCCGCGATCACGGCGAGCGTGGCAAAACCGCCTAACCAGGCGTTACGCTCGAAAGCCCCCACAAGGCTCATAAACTCGCCCGGAAAGTTAGCCAACCCCGGCACGCCGATGCTCGCAAACATCACCAGGAGCGTAAGCGCCGCAAGGACCGGGGCCGATTTTGCCAGCCCGCCGTACTCGGAGAGTTCAAACGAACCGCGCCGCGCGTAGAGCATCCCGCTGATTAAAAAGAGCCCACCGGTCGAGAGCATCTGCGCGGCCAGTAGGTACACCGCACCGTTCAGCCCTGTTAGATAGAGCCCGAACACTCCGACACCGACGATACCCATGTGTGAGAGCGAGGCGTAGGCGAGCAGCCGCTTGAGATGCGTCTGTGACGTGGCAATGACCGCCGCGTAAACGGCGGTAAACGCTGCCAACCCGAGCAGATAAGGCGTGACCGCCGCCGCACCTGCCGGAAAAAGGGGTAAGGCGAAGGCGAAAAAGCCCCAGCCGCCGACCTTGTAGAGCGTCCCGGCGATATCGGCAACCCCGGACACGTGGTTTTGTTCGTGAAAGTCCGGCAACCACCCGTGAACGGGCCAGAGCGGGAGTTTTACCGCGAACGCTAAAGTGAAGGCGAGAAAAAGCCACACTTGCGTAGGAAGCGGTAGCGCCTGCGTTGCCGGGAGCAGATCGGTCAGGCGAAAACTCGTCGCGCCTGAAAGGGGGCGGAGTGCCAGAATTGCAACCAGCATGATAAATGAACCGGCGACGGCGTAGACGAGGTATTTGACGGCGGCCTGACGGCGGCGCTCCAAACCCCAGATACCCAACATCAACACGCTCGGAATCAGCGTCGCTTCCCAGAACAGATAAAAGAGCACGACGTCTTGCGCCATAAAGATGCCGCCGAGTCCGGCTTGCATCGCTAGCAGCAGCGCCAGAAAACGGTTCGTATTTTCTTTAACGACGAAGCTCGCGTAAAAGGTCGTCGGAAGCATCACGATGGCTGCGATCAAGACCAGCAAGCCTCCGGCTCCAACAGCTGAGAGCGACAGGTAGACCCCGAAAGAGCCGAGCCACGGCGTTTCGTAGGGGAGCGCTTGGGGCAGCGCGAGGGCTGCGAGCAAGGTGAACACAGAGGTTACAAGGGCGAGGATACGGCCCATCCCTTGAGGGACGAAGAAGAGCAGAATTGCGCCGATAAGCGGGATTAAAACCGTTGCCAGCGTCATAGCGCGCCTCCGGTAAAGACGGCAACTAAAACGAGTACCGCCAGACCGACCAGCATCAGCAGTGCGTAGAGGCGGACATAACCCGACTGAAGCTGCGTGACCGACTTACCGAGTTCGTCAATGCGGCGGCTCGAGCCGCCCATACCGCTGTCGAGTACCTCACGGTCAACGTCGCGGAACCCCCGCGCGAGTTCTTCACCCGGACGGGTAAAGAGGGCGCGGTAGAGCGCGTCGAATCCGAGCGCTGAAAACGACGTCACCCGCAGGCCACCTAAAAGACCCGCTACGCGCGGACGTTTCGCGCCCATAAAGTCGGCTTTTTTGTGGTAACGCAAGTACCCCAGATAAAGCCCGAGAAAGGCGGCGGCGACTGAGATCAGTACGAGCAGCCACTCTACCCATAAGTCCGGATGGCTGAAGGTGGCGGCGGTGGGCGACTCGAGCCACGGCGCGATCAGGTTGGGAAAAGCAAATTCCGGCAGGCCGATATAACCGGCAAAAACACTTAAAAAAGCCAAAATTATCAGCGGAACCGTCATTACCCGTGGTGATTCGTGCAGGTGCGCCCGGGCCGTCGCTGAAAACCGCTCTTCTCCGGCGAAGACCCGGTAGTACCAGCGGAACATATAAAACGCCGTCAGCACCGCTGTAAAGAGCAAGATGAGGTAAAGCCAGACAGCGCCGTAGCCCGCAATCAGCTCAGAGGTGAACACATGCGCTAGAATCGCGTCTTTGCTAAAAAAGCCCGACAAGAAGGGCACACCCGAAATCGCCAGCACCGCAATCAGCGCAGTCGTTCCAGTAATTTTCATGTGTTTGCCGAGACCACCCATCTTGCGGATGTCCTGCTCACCGCCGAGCGCGTGAATGACTGAACCCGACCCCAAAAAGAGCAGCGCCTTAAAAAAGGCGTGGGTCAAAATATGAAAGATCGCAACCCAGTACGCACCCGCACCGACCGCAACGAACATAAATCCGAGCTGCGAAATCGTCGAATACGCCAAGATTTTTTTGATGTCTTGCTGCGTCAAGGCAGCGAACGCCGCAACGAGCGCAGTAAGCCCACCGACCCAGGCAACTACGGCTGAAGCTTCGGGTGTACTGGCAAAAAGCGGCGCAGCGCGGGCGATCAGGTAAACTCCGGCTGTCACCATCGTTGCGGCGTGAATCAGCGCCGACACAGGCGTAGGGCCAGCCATCGCGTCCGGCAACCAGGTTTGCAGCGGCAACTGTGCCGATTTACCGCACGCTGCCAGCAGATAGAGCAAACCTAAGACTGTAAGTACAGCTGAACCTGCTAGTAGCGGCGCGGCAGCGTTGACCTCAGCGATGTTGAGCGTGCCGAAGGTTTTAACGGTCAGAAACATTCCCAGTAAAAAGCCTACGTCGCCGACGCGGTTGACGATAAACGCTTTGCGCGCAGCGTCGGCGTTCTCTTTGATGGCGTACCAAAACCCGATCAAGAGGTAAGAACAGACGCCGACACCTTCCCAACCGATAAACATTAGAAAGAACGAGTCGGCCATCACCAGAATCAGCATCGCCGCGACGAACAAATTGAGCGCCGAAAAGTAGCGGCTGAAGCCGGGGTCGCGGTGCATATAGCTCGCAGAATAGACGTGAATAAGAAGCCCGACGCCGGTGATGATCAGCATCAGCGTGACGCTTAGAGGGTCGATAACAAAACCCAGATCGAGATTAAACGGACCACCCTGCAGGTACGACCAGAGCGAAATCTCGGCGGTGCGTTCAGGATAGACTGCGAGGCCAAAAGCGGCCAAGACGGAGAGCACGAAACCTGTACCGACCGCCGTCGCCGCGATGATACCGGGGAGCGGTTCACGGAGGCGTTTACCGAACAGACCGTTGATAAGCGCACCTAGAAGCGCCATAAAAGGTGCAGCGGCAGCTAAGGTAACGACCGTCACCGGCTTACCTGTGGTTGATCGACCTGTGACGGGTTAACTTTTGACGGGTTAACTTGGGTGCGGTTATCTGCCGAGAGCGCGTCAACATCGGCGGAGTGGCGGTAGCGGAAAATGGCGACGAGGATACCTAAGCCGACCGCGACCTCAGCGGCAGCGACAGCTAAGATGATAAACACCGCCGCTTGTCCGGAGAGTGCGACTGCAGCCCCGGAAGCGGCCCAGCCACGGGCGAAAGCGACGAGCGCCAGATTCGCTGCGTTGAGCATCAGCTCGACGGATAAAAAGATCATGATAGCGCTTCGGCGCGTCAGCACACCGACTGCGCCGATCACAAAGATAAGCGAGCTGAGCGCGACGTAGTACTCCGTAGGGACAGGGCCGCTAAGCATGGGTCAGTTCCCTCTCGCGCGTCTCGGCTTGTGGCAACTCATGAGTACGGTCTTTTTGCGCGGCGCGGCGTTCGACGAGGCTCACGGCGGCGATAATGCCGGTTAAGAGCAGCACCCCGACAAGTTGAAACGCCAAAACGAACTGACTAAAGAGCACCTCACCGACCACATTGGCGTTCCCTCCTTGCAGCGCAGCGTCGATCACAGCAGCGCTCGGTAGTGGGGTGCGGCCGATAAAAGCCGCAGCAATAAGCCCACCCGCAGCGATCACCCCGACGATATACGCCGCAGGCGTTACCCAACGCAAGCGTTTGGCCCGCTCATCGCCTTGCGCGTTTAAGAGCATGATCACGAACAAAAAGAGTACGGTGATCGCGCCCGCATAGACGATGACCTGCACGGCTGCTAAAAAATGCGCCTGCAACGTTACGTAGGTAACGGCGAGCGTAAGCAGCGTCCCGACGAGCGAAAGCGCAGCGTGAACGGGTTGGCGCAAGGTCGTAACGCCGAGCGCCCCTGCGACCATCGCCGCAGCGAGAAGAATAAACATCACCATAGGCGCGGCTCCGCCAAAAATTTTTCAGCAGGGGGCTGTAAGCGGTACCCCTGCGACTTATTACTTATTACTTGGAACCCGGTACGCATCAGTACTTGACCCCCTCGAGTTCCGGTCTAAAGCCCGCCTTAAAGCCGAGCTCGACCTCTTCACCCAGTTTCTCCGCCTCGCGCCGCTGCCACTTCGAGCCGGTCACGCCGACGAGCATATCGTCTTTACCGTAGGTGAAATCTTTGTACTTGAAGTCGGCCAGCTCAAATTCGTGACCTAAGACGACCGCACCTGTGGGGCACGCTTCTTCGCAGAAGCCGCAGAAGATACAGCGGAGCATATTGATTTCGTAAATTTTGGCGTAACGCTCGCCCGGTGAGGTCGGGTTTTCCGGGTCGTTCTCCGCCGCCTCGACGTAGATGGCGTAAGACGGGCACGCCGCGGCGCAGAGCGAACAACCGATACACTTTTCTAAGCCGTTCGGATGACGAAGCAGGTGGTGACGCCCACGAAAGCGCGCCTTGATGTCGGCTTTTTGCTCCGGGTAGGAGACCGTCACGGGTTTTTTGAACAGGTGTCCGAGCGTCACCCCCATCCCCTTGGCAATATCTAAAACTCCCATAAAACTCCTAAAGGGCGAACGCGATAACCGCGCCCGTCACCAGCGCACTAAAGAGCGCGATTTCAAACAGCCAAATCCAACCGAACCGCATCAGCTGATCGTAACGAAACCGGGGCAGCGTCGCGCGCAGCCAGATGAAAAGAAACATGAATATCGCCATTTTAAGGAGCAGCCAGATAAACGGCCACTCGGACACGCCCGGTATCACCGCGTCCAAAAATCCCGGCCCGCGCCAACCGCCCAAAAAGAGCGTGCTGATAAACGCCGCCGCCGTCATCATATTAACGTACTCGGCCATTTGAAAGAGCGCCCACTTGATGGACGAATACTCGGTCAGATAACCCGCGACGATTTCCTGCTCAGCTTCAGGCAGATCGAAGGGCGTGCGGTTTACCTCGGCCACCGACGAGATGACGTAAGTGACAAACGATACCGTTAGCGGAAGCCAGAGCAGTGGGCTCAACGACCAGACGTTAAAGTCCACAATTTCACGTAAGTTCAGCGTCCCGGCAATCAGGATAATCGTCAGCGCCGACAAGCCCAGACCCAGCTCATAAGAAATCATCTGCGCGGACGAGCGTAGGCCACCCAAAAGCGAGTATTTGCTGTTCGACGACCAGCCTGCGAGGAAAATCCCATAAACACCGATACTCGTCGCCGCAAACACGTACAAGAGCCCGATATCGAGGTCGATAATCCAAGGGTTCAGACCGAACAAGCTTCCCGCCGGGCCTGCCGGAATCGCGCCGAACGCTGAGAGCGCAAAGAGGATGCTGATAAACGGCGCTAAAAAGTAGACGAAGCGGTCCGAAGCCGTCACCACGATATCCTCTTTGAAAATCGACTTGATGGCGTCGGCAATCGGTTGCAAAAGTCCAAACGGGCCGACGCGGTTGGGGCCGTAGCGGTGCTGCATCCGGCCCAGGATTTTACGCTCGATCACGGTCATATAGGCGAACGCGCCGAGCAGCACGACGCAGAGGACGAGCGCCTTGACGAAGGTGACGATAAAGCCGTCGATCATGCGACCAGTTCGGGCTCGAGCGTGACCTCGGCAGTGGATAAACCGACAGGTTGGTTAAAGGTTGCGGGAAAGAGCATCAAACCTTTAGGCGCGTTTTCTGTGATGACGACCCGAGCTTTGCGGCTTATACCGTTAACAGTCAACGTTGCGCTGTTGCCGGACTCGAGCCCCTTCTCTCTAGCGTCAGCAGGGTTGACGCGCAAGGCAGCATCGCCGTAAGCCGCGTGGAGTTTGGGGTTGCGTTCCAACCGCTCGAGTTTTATAAAGCTCGGCGTCAAGAGCAGGTTGCCTTGCGCGTTTCCAGTGGGAGCATCTTTGGCCTCACCAGCTTCTACAGGGGCAAGCTGGCCTTCTTCAGGCAGAGCGGAGAAATCCAACTCGAACGTTTTTTGCAGCGCCCGCCGTGCACTCCGCACGCTGCGCCCGTCAAGCCTGACGCCCAGCGCCTCACCGAGCGCCCGTACGATACCGGTAAAATCTTCCGACGTGCCGCTATCGACCGGAGCCGGGTAGACACTTAAAAAGCGGCCCTCGAGGTTTACGACCGTTCCTTCTTTTTCGTAGCCGGTTTTGGCAGGTAGCACGACGTGGGCCAGCTTCGTCGTTTCGGTTTCAAACGAACCGTGAACGACGAGCAGCTCTACGTTTTTGAGCCTCTCCCCCGCTTCAGCATTTTGCGCCGGGTCGAGGTTCGATAAGATGAGCACGTCGCTGCTCGCCACGAGGTCGTCGTAGCCTTTTTCGGAGGTGAGCTGAGTGGCCTCGAGGCCGTAGCTGTTTGCCATCTGTCCGAGTTTCATGACTTTCGCCCCGACTGTTTCGGCGAGAGCTTCGGCAGCTTTCGTTGCGGCAGCCGAACCTAGGACAAACGCGCCCAGAATGATGACGGGGTTTTTCGCTTCGTTTAGCGCATCTTTAAGCCCTTTGAGTTCTTCGGCGTCCAAACCGGCGGCAGCTTTGCCGGACTGCACACCCTCAAAAAACTCAACCTCTTGCCCTGCCGGGTAAACCATCGTTTGCCCTGCGTGCCGCATCAGGTCGGTGCGGTAGGGCGCGGCGACGGTCAAAATCTCCTCTTTGCGCGGCATCCGCTCTTTTAAGCGCAGGTCTGCAATCGGGACGCCGTGGGCTAAAAGTTCAGGTGGGGCGACGCCTTTAAGCGCGTCTTTAATCCGCAGGTCGAGCGTAGGGACTTCTTCGGTCGGGTCGCCGATGACGAAAATGGCGTCGCTGGTCGCCACGTCGGTAAAGGTGGCAGGGTTTTTAGCAATGACCGACGCGGCGGGGCGCGGAAAATGTTCGGTTTGTCCGCCGAGGTGTTCGGCTAAAGCTTTGGCAGCGACGCCTTCCTCTAAGGTCGCGTCACTCCGAACGGCGACGCCGACGGCTTTACCTGAAAGCTCTGCTAAACGCTCTTTGATAAACCGTGCGGCTTCTTCCCATGAAGCGGGCCCCAACTTCCCGTCTTTGCGCAGCAGCGGCGTTTTGAGGCGGTCGGGCGCGTCTACATATTCATGACCGAAGCGGGTGCTGTCGTCGATCCAGTCGAGGTTGACCTGCGTATTACGAGCCCCTTTAATCCGTTCGATGCGGCCCGTCCGTGCGTCAACCATAATCGCTGCGCCCGACGCGTCATCGGGCGAGACCGTGCGGGTGTGGTCGTACTCCCAGTTACGCCCGCGAAAACGGCTCGTCGCGTCTAACAGCGCCCCGACCGGGCAGATATCGGTGATGTTGCCGGTAAAATGGCTCGGCAACCCCTCATCGACCGTTCCGATATAGGTGTGCCCGCCGCGTTCGATAAAGTCGAGCACTTCGTCGCCCGGAACCTCTTCAAAGTAGCGGACGCAGCGCTTGCAGTGGATGCAACGTTCGCGGTCTAAGGTAATCAGTTCAGACAGCTCGTGATGCTTTTCCTGATGGCGTTTGTCGAACTCGAAGCGTGAGGTTCCCGAACCGTACTCGTAAGCGCGGTCTTGTAGTTCGCACGCCCCGCCCTTGTCGCACACCGGGCAGTCGAGCGGGTGATTGATCAGCGTAAACTCCATCATCCCCGACTGCGCCTGTTTGACCTCTTTGCCGAGCGTGTCGATGACCATCCCTTCCATGATGGCGGTCGTGCAGGTCGCCATCAAGTTGGGGAAATAAAAGATTTCCGGTTCGCCCGTCGCTTCGTCTTTGATCCAGTCGTCCGTCTCGCGGTCTTTACGCGGCGCACCGACCCGGCCGAGGCACATCCGGCACGCCCCAATGGGCGACATATATTCTTGTGAGCAAAAGTACGGGACGTCGTAACCGGCGGCGAACACTGCGTCGATGGCGCTCGTACCGGGCTCGAGGTCTACTTCTACGTCGTTGACTTTGACTTTCATGCGCGTTCCCTCATTCAGCCCACCAGTCTGACTTTTGATATCTCGAGTGACCGTGTTCGATCAGGTATTCGTATTCATCCCGGAAGTGCTTGATGCTCGCCTGTACCGGCATCACGCATGAGTCGGCCAAGAGGCAGAAAGCGGTACCGCGCATGTTCTTGAGCATCTCTTCGATCAGCTCTAAATCGCCCGGTTCACCGTAACCTGACAAGAGCTTTTTGAACATCTTCGGCAACCAAGTCGAGACCCCTTCGCGGCACGGCGTACATTTGCCACACGACTCGTGCGCGTAAAACCGCACGACGTTGTACATCGCGTCAACCATGCACTTCTCTTTGGGGATGAGGATGACGCCGCCCGTACCCAACATCGAGCCTTTTTTAGCGACCGAACCGTAGTCCATCGGGGTGTCGAGCGTGTCGTCGTTAAAGGACAACATCGGCGCGGACGAACCTCCTGGAATCAGCGCTTTGATCTCTTCGGTCGGGCCACCGCCGAGGTCGTACAGAAGCTCGCGGAAGGTCGCGCCGATGGGCAGTTCGTAGACCCCGGGCCGCGCGATGGGGCCGCTGATCTGAAAGAGCTTGACGCCTTTCGAGTCGTCCGTCCCCATCGACGAATACCACTCAGCCCCCTTGTTGATGACGTGCACAGCGTTCACGAGGCTTTCGACGTTGTTGATGGTCGTCGGCAAGCCGTAAACACCCGCTTGCGCCGGAAAAGGCGGTTTGAGGCGCGGATTGGCGCGTAATCCCTCGAACGAGTTCATCAGCGCCGTCTCTTCACCGCAGATATACGCGCCCGCACCCCGGTGCAAGATCACGTCGAAATCGAAGCCTGACCCGAAGACGTCCTTGCCGAGGTACCCCGCTTCACGCGCGTCTTTGACGGCTTCGTAAAGGTGTTCATAGGCTGTGTAGTATTCGCCGCGAAGGTAGATGACGCCAATCGTCGCTTCGATGGCGTAAGCGCCGATCATCAGCCCCTCGATAAGCTGATGTGGATCATCTTCCAAGAGGTACCGATCTTTGAACGACCCCGGCTCCGACTCGTCGGCGTTACAGACTAAGAAGCGCTGCCGTCCGTCGGGTTTGGGCATGAACGACCATTTGAGTCCAGTCGGGAAACCTGCGCCGCCGCGTCCACGCAGACCTGACTTTTTAACCTCTTCGACGACTTCAGCAGGTTTCATCGTCGTGACGGCTTTCTTCGCCGCCTCGTAGCCACCGTGCTCTAAGTACGTTTTTAGTTTGTGCGAATCTTTCACTCCGGCGTATTTGTAAAGCGTGACCTCGAAACGCGGGTCTTTACGCGAGGCGATAAGCTGTGGTTTTTCAGCAACAGTTGTCATAACACCCTACCCCTCCCTGCTCGTTGCTTTTTGCTCGTCACTAACGTTCGGCTTTTCCGCCCCTTGGTTGTCGCCGCCGCGTTCACGGGGCACTTCGGGCATCTCGCCGCCCCGAAGTGCAGCCAAAATCTGCCGACACCGTGACCGCGACACCCGTTCATAATAGGTGTCGTTGACCTGCAACACCGGCGCAGTTCCACACGACCCCAGACACTCGACTTTTTGAATACTGAACAAACCTAGACCGTCGGTTTCGCCGTTTACCAGCCCCGTCTCTTCGGAGATAAAGTCGTACATCTCATCGGAACCGGCGAGCGCACAAGAGAGCGTCGCGCAGATTTGCAGATGGTATTTGCCGATAGGCTGCTCGTGATAGGTCGAGTAAAAAGTCATGACGCCTTTGACCTCGGTCGCGTGCATATCCAGAATCTGCGCGATCTCTTCGATACGGGCTTCGCTGACGTGCTTCTCGGCGTTTTGCACTTCCCATAACAGCGGCATGATGGCGCTGCGCTGTCCGTAGTCGGGGTAACGGCCCAAAATCTCGTTGAGCACACCTTCTTTGTCGGAAAAGAATCCTTGAATTGTCTCGAGTTCAATCATTTAGACTCCGGCACCTCACCAGCAATTTTGCGGCTGTCTCTACGAACGGCGTTGAGCCCGAAAGTAACGGCAGCTGCGATAACGACGCCGACCCCGACAGCAAAAGGCCAACTGTCCAGCAAAAGCCCGAAGATCAGTGCAAACGCCAAGCCAACGCCAAGACCGGCAAAGAGAGCGGTAAGCTGATTTTTGCGTTTCTGCGCTTGCTGCGCTTTTTCCCGCTCCGGGTGTTCGTAGTGGCTCATTTGCGCCTCACTTGTCTACGTCTCCCAACACCGGGTCGAGCGTAGCGATATTGATCACCATATCGGCGAACAGGCCCCCCAAGCAGGCGGGCTCGAGGCTCTGCAAATTGATCAAGCTCGGTACCCGTACCTTGACGCGGTAGGGCATCGAACCCCCGTCTGAAATCAGGTAGTAGCCCAGCTCTCCCCTGGCGCTTTCAGTCGGCACATAGACCTCGCCGCGCGGCGGGTGAAAACCTTCGGTGACGAGTTTGAAGTGGAAAATTACCGCTTCCATCGAGGTCTCTAACTCGCTTCTCGGCGGCAGGCTGATACGGCGGTCGGGGTCGCGGATAGGACCGGGCTCGAGCTTGTCGAGCGCCTGCTCGATAATCCTCAAGCTTTGTTCCATCTCATAAAACCGCATCATAAAGCGCGTGTAGGCGTCGCCCACGTCACTCGTCGGTACCTCGAACTCATAGTCCTCATACGAACTGTAGGGTTGCGCTTTGCGGAAGTCTAAGGGGACACCCGACGCCCGTAAACCCGGTCCGGTCAGACCGTACTCGAGCGCGCTTTCTCTCGAGATATGCCCGACGCCCTTGGTACGCCCCACAAAGATGTCGTTTTTCTGAAACATCGTCGCGTACTGCTTGAGCATCTCCGGGAACATCTTGACAAACGCGCGGGTGGCATCTTCAAATCCGTCCGGCAGATCGCGCGAAAGCCCGCCGACGCGGAAGTAGCCGTAGTTCATTCGGTAGCCGCTGACCATCTCGAACAAATCGAGAATCTTTTCGCGCTCGCGCATGGTGTAGAAAAACAGCGTCAGCGCCCCCATATCGAGGATGCCGGTACCGAAAAAGACCAGATGGCTGGCGATGCGGTTGAGTTCGTTTAAGATGACGCGGATGCGTTGCGCCCGGATGGGGAGCTGCGCGCCGATAAGTTTTTCTGCCGAGAGTACATAAGCCAGCTCGTGACCAAAGCCGTGCACATAGTCCATCCGGGGCGCGTAGGTGACGTTCTGCTGATAGGTGCGGTTTTCCATCGTTTTTTCGAAGCCGCTGTGAAGGTAGCCGATCTGCGGCACGATTTTAGCGACGCGCTCACCGTCTAGATCGACGACCAGGCGCAATACCCCGTGCGTCGAAGGGTGCTGCGGCCCGACGTTGATCCGCATGTATTTGGTCTGAAAATCTTGTCCGCCCGGTGTAGGCACGTCTTGTTCAGTGGCACCCGGAACGGCACCGGCTTGGCCTATCGTCATTGTCCGCTCTCCCCTGACGTGTTGTGCAGCTCGGGATCGACCTGCTCGGCGCGACCGGTCGTCTGGCTGCTCGCGCCTTTACGCGCGCCGCCACGCCAACCCGTCAGACCCGATGCTTGACCGCTCATTCCGGCCCGAAACGCTTCCGGGTCGAGAAAGCGCCCGTCGTTAAAAAGTGTCGGCGTTTCGCCCAAGGGAAAATCTTTGCGGTGTGGGTGACCGTCTAAATCTTCGGGGGTGATGAGTTTGCGCAGGTCGGGGTGCCCCTCGAACTCGACACCGAACATGTCGTAGACTTCGCGCTCCATAAAACTCGAGCCCTTCCACAAACCCGTAATCGTCGGCAACGTTTCGCCGTCGTCAACGTTGACGCGGATAAAGAGTCGCTCGTTGTGGGTGACGCTGTAAAGGTTGTAAGAAACCGTAAAGCGTTTGCCCTGATGCCCCGGATAACTCAGATAGTCGGTCCCGAATACGTCTGAAAGCATTTCAAAACCTTGTTTTTTCGCCTCAGCGACGGCGTCAACGAGTTCAGACTTGGCAACGGTGACGCTCACCATATCCTCAAACTGCGCGGGTTTACCGCCCTTCGCTTTAAGTTTTTCAACGGTGTGCTCTAAGATCATCAGGGACGCCATCCCTGCACCATCGGCAACTCGGTTCCGCCGCTGTCGAACGCCTCACCACGGACTTTTTTCTGCAACTGCATCACGCCGAAAATCAGCGCTTCGGGGCGCGGTGGACACCCCGGCACGAAGATATCGACCGGCACGACCGTATCGACGTTTTGCACGATCGCGTAGTTGTTAAACATCCCGCCCGACGACGCACACGCGCCCATCGAAATGACCCATTTAGGGTCGGGCATCTGGTCGTAGACGCGCCGCAAGACCGGGGCCATCTTTTTAGACAAGCGTCCGGCGACGATCATCACGTCGGCTTGACGGGGTGAAGCGCGAAAGACCTCGGAACCAAACCGGGCCATGTCGTTGCGGGCGTTTGTTGACTGCATCATCTCGATGGCGCAGCACGCCAGACCAAAAGTAACCGGCCAGAGGCTGTTGCTCCGCCCCCACGCGACGAGTTTTTCCAGCGTAGTAAATAAAATACCTTCGTTCTCGAGTTCTTGAATGTCACTGGTAAACAGATCTTTAAGAGCCACTTTTAACTCAACTTTCTAGCGCCAGTTCAAGACGCCTTTACGCAGCACATAAACGTAACCTACAGCGAGCACGGCGACGAAAATAATAGCTTGGACGAACAAAAACTCGGGTTGCGCTTTGAAATGAACAGCGAGCGGGTAAAAAAAGGCCGTTTCGATATCGAACACGATAAAAAGCATAGCGACCAGATAAAAATGTACCGGAAACCGCTCACGGGCGCTGCTCGTTGCTGCGATTCCCGACTCGTACGCTGCGAGCTTCGTTTCTGAACCTTTTTTCGGCCCGAGCAACCCGCCGACCAGAAGCGCCAGCGCGCCAATTAAACCGGCGGCGAGAAACATCATCAGTAGATTTAAGTACAAGGTGTATAGCCCCTTTCACACGCGTGGTAAGCTGTTCCAAAACCTCTCGTGCGGTATTTCACAACCTAACGGTGATTTTAGCATCTCGTACATCCGGGTACAAGGGTGCACCGCTCGTTTGCGAAGGTTTAGGCTACACCTTTTCGGCCGGTTATAGACGCGACCGAAAAGCGACCCGCTTAGAAACATTTACTTTGCGCAACAAGTTTAAGACGTGTGAGTTTTTGCTTGGCACTCTTTTGCTTGGCACTCAGGACAAACGCCCTGTAACCCGATGCTCGGCTCCTCGACCTGCCACCCTGTAGCTGACGTTGCTCGAGCTTTGAGCAGCGCCGAGAGTGTCGTGTCGGCTACGTCAACTTCGGGGAGATCGAGAACTCTGCTACAACGGGTGCAGATAAGGTGATGGTGAGGTCCGACGTTCGAATCGTAGAGCGCTTCGCCGCCGACCCCGCTAAACTCGCGTACCAAACCCGCATGTTTGAGCACACCCAAGTTAAGGTAGACTGTAGACAAGCTAAGGTTTTCGCCACGGTTTTTAAGCTCTAAATGGACTTCTTCAGCACTTACGTGTAGGTCGCGCTCGCCGAAATAGGTCAAGATAACCTCACGCGGTCGGCTGTAACGCAAACCGTGCGTTTGAAGAACCTCTCTAAGTTGTTTACCCTGCTTTGTCACCTAAGTTACCTCTGATTGCGACGGCGGTCATGCCCCTCAAGTTGGTCTTAGTTTACCACAAGCAGCTGGAAAGCTGTACTGCGCGAATACTCGGTTGCGGACACCGGTAGCGAGACTGTAGTCGTCAAGCCTCAGTAGCTACGCACCGACTACGAAGGTTTAAGCAGATGTTCGACAGCGGCGCGTTCCTCGAGCAGTTCTTGTTCACTCGCCTTCATCTTTTCTTGGATAAAGTCAGAGGTTTCCAGGCCTTCGACGACGCTGAGCTTACCCGCTTGAACGCTGACCGGAAACGAATAGATGATGCCCTCTGCAACGCTGTAGGCACCGGTGCTGGGAACAGCCATACTCGTCCAGGTGTTTTCAGATGTACCCTCGACCCAGGTACGCATATGGTCGATGGCGGCGGACGCGGCCGACGCCGCGCTCGAGGCCCCCCGCGCTTCAATAATCGCCGCGCCCCGCTTCTGCACCGTGGGTATAAACGTTTCGCGCGTCCAGCTTTCATCGACGAGTTCGGTTGCAGCGCGTCCTGCTACTGTGGCGTGGTTGAGGTCGGGTACCTGCGTGCTCGAGTGGTTTCCCCAGATAATTACGCCTTGGACGTCGCCAACCGCACTCTGAGTTTTTTCGGCAAGTTGCGCGGTCGCGCGGTTGTGGTCGAGGCGGGTCATCGCACTAAACTGCTCGGGTTTGAGGTTGGGCGCGCTATGTACCGCGATAAGCGCGTTTGTATTCGCAGGATTGCCGACGACCAAGACCTTAACGTCACGGCTCGCTACCTCGTCCAGGGCTCTTCCCTGTTCGGTAAAGATGGCACCGTTGGCAGTAAGCAGATCGCCGCGTTCCATACCCGGGCCTCGGGGTCTCGAGCCCACCAAAAGGGCGTAATCAGCATCTTTGAAGGCGATTTTGGCGTCGTCTGAGGTCGTTACGCTGTGAAGCAGTGGAAACGCACAGTCGTTAAGCTCCATAACTACGCCGCTAAGTGCGCTGAGTGCAGGGGTAATCTCTAACAGCTGCAAGATAACGGGTTGGTCGTTACCTAGCATCTCGCCTGAGGCGATACGAAAGAGAAGCGAATAACCGATCTGTCCTGCTGCGCCGGTGACGGCTACTCTGACGGGTTCGTTCATGATTCGATCCTTTCGGTGCGCGTACGATAAACGCATGGTAACACCGCAATACATGCAGGGTTTTGGTTGAAAACCCACACTTTAGCGGTGAAGCTTATCTAAACCCATATCGTAACGTTTCACGTGAAACACTTTACTGACGAAGTTCAAGCTTGGTAGTTGAGCAGCTCGAGCAACCGTTCCAGTTCGTCAGGTGACGCAAAGTGAAGTTCGATCTTACCTTTTTTAGCGCCGGAGACACGAACTTTCGTTCCTACGGCCCGCGCAAGGTTTAGCTCGAGGTCGCTGTATTTGCTGTCGCCGACACCATGTAGCTCGGCGTGTAGCTCGGATTTGGTCGGTTGTCCGCTGGGACGTTTGAGCCCCTCGGCTTGCCTTACCGACAGCTGTTTGTCCAAGATGGTCTCGAGCGCCCATCCCTGATCTTCTTGAGGTTGCGCAAGTATAGCCCGCGCGTGTCCGGCGCTAATTTTACCTTCGTCAAGCGCTTGTAACGCTACATCGTCAAGCCGCAGCAGCCGTAAGGTGTTGGCCACCGCGCTCCGGCTTTTCCCTACCGCGTCGGCGACCGCTTCTTGCGACAAGCCGAACTCGAGCAGTTGCTGAAACGCTCTGGCTTCTTCGACCGCGCTCAGGTCTTCACGTTGTACGTTTTCGATAAGCGCAATCTCTAGAGTCTCGCGGTCGCTGAGCGTCTTTACAACAACCGGTACCGTCGCTAAACCAACCTGCTGCGCCGCCCGAAAACGCCGCTCCCCTGCGACGATCTCATAACCTCCACCGCTGGGGCGTACGAGGATGGGTTGTAAAACACCTTTTTGCGCGACCGAACGCGCCAGCTCCGCAATACCCTCCGGGTCGAGATATTTGCGCGGTTGATAGACTGATACCGAAAGCTGCTCGAGCGGCAGCTGTTCGACGCCGCGTTCTTTTTCGACTTTGGGCAGCAGGGCGTCTAGCCCTCGGCCCAAGCTACGCTTCGCTGACACGTGAGATAACCTCCTCGGAGAGCTGCCGGTAAGCTTGCGCCCCTGCTGACGTCGGCGCGTAGGCGTAGATCGGCTGACCATAAGACGGCGCTTCGGCGAGGCGAACGTTTCGCGGGATCACCGACGAAAAAACAAGCTTTGCAAAGTGCTGGCGGACGTTTTCTTCAACTTCTTGCGACAGGCGAGTCCGACTGTCGAACATTGTAAGTAAGATACCCAGAATATTTAAGTTAGGGTTGAGCGAACCGCGTAACCGCTCAACTGTTTCCATCATGCTGGCGATACCCTCGAGCGCGTAATACTCGGTTTGCAGTGGAATAATGAGGTGATCGGCTGCAACAAGCGCGTTAAGGGTGAGTGCGCCAAGTGACGGTGGCGCGTCCACGACGATAAAGTCGAAGTTCGGCCGCACCCCGATCAGCGCTTTGGCAAGCAGTTTCATATTGTCGGTGCTGGCGTCGAGTTCAACTGCTGCCCCTGAGAGTTCCATCGAAGCCGGTAAAACTTTTAAGTTTTCGATCTCGGTGGCAGCGATCGCCCGCCGCGCCGAGAGTTCACCGATAAGGACGTCGTAAATTGTACTTTCAGCGCCCCTGACACCAACCCCGCTGCTGGCGTTCGCTTGCGGGTCCATATCGACGAGCAGCACCCGCCGCGTTTCCGCGAGTGCGGCAGCGAGGTTGATCGCGCTGGTCGTTTTGCCGACACCGCCTTTTTGATTGATTACACCGACGATGGGCAAGGCCGCCCTCCTTGGAGCCGTAGTAAGGCGAGCTTACCATGCGTCGGTAAAGGGGACAGCACTGTTTCCAGCACCGGCCCGGTAATTGCCGTCAGGTCAGCACGTTCAGCAGAGGAGAGGTCGCCGCGCCGCGCCACGATAGTTACAGTCCCGGTGTGGAGGTGACGCGTTAGACAGTACAGCAGTGAAAATTGCCCGACCGCCTGCGCACAAACCCACGAATAGGGCACATCGTTAAGCTTTTTTACGTCGTCAGCGATGACGGTCACGTGCTCGAGCCCCAACTGACCAACAACGAGTTTAAGAAAGCTCGCACGTTTTTGTCGCCGTTCGACCAACGTAACCTGATGTTGCGGAAAGGCGATAGCTAGGGGAATTCCCGGCAACCCTACGCCTGAACCGACGTCTAAGATTCGTTCGGCAGGGGAGAGCCGAGGAGCTAGCAGGTTGGCGTAAGCTCGAGCCTCGAGCAACTTCGTATCGAGGTCGGTAATAGCTCGCGCCGACATCAGATCGAGGGTACGGTGGTAGCGGAGAATAAGCGCTTTGTAGACAGCAAAACTATCCAAAACTCTACCTAGTTACAGATGTTTCACGTGAAACACCACTGGTTTTGGCACTCTTACAGAAGACCAAAAGTGCCGTTATATCGCTGTCTCTTACGCCTTGAACGCGTTGAGCAGCACCTAACGTTGCGGGTCGTGCACCTACCAAAGCCTGTTTGCCCTCATGCGACAAGCTGGGAATGCCGTCGAAAGATAAACCCGTTAGACTCACCGTTTCGTAACCTTTACGAGCCTCTAGTTCACGGCGGCTACGGTCGATATAGGACGCGTACTTGGTCTGTATCTCAACCTTTCGTTTTTCTTGTGTGGATAATTCGTGAACCGGTAAACCGAGTTGAGGCTCGAGCGCTTCGTAGCTCATGCCAGGCCGACAGAGCACTTTGCTTGCGACCACACCGTTAAGGTGTACTTTGCTTAAACGACGAACTTCAGCGTCAACCCGGGTCTGGCTCGCTCGAGCCTGCGTCAGCTTTTCTCCGGGCTGCAGCCCCCACGCGTGACCTAGTTCCAACAGGCGCTCGTCGGCGTTGTCTTGACGGTGTAGAAGGCGGTATTCGTTCCGTGAGGTGAGCATCCGGTACGGTTCGTTCAGGCTCCAGCGGACGAGGTCGTCGAGCATCACCCCGATATAGCCCTGATCACGCCTTACACTCACCAAATCCTGAGCTGCAGCAAACCGTACCGCGTTGACTCCTGCTATAAAACCTTGTGCCGCCGCCTCTTCGTAACCACTCGTCCCGTTGATCTGACCGGCGCTAAACAGGCCCGGCAACACCTTCGACATCAGCGTGACGCCAAGCTGCGACGCGTCGAGGGCGTCGTATTCGACCGCGTAGGCGTAGCGTTGAATCTGCGCGCGGGTAAAACCGGGCAGCGTGCGGATCATCTCGTCTTGCAGGGTGGGCGGCATCGAACTCGAGAACCCTTGCAAATACACTTCGCTCGTCCCGCTACCATCGGGTTCGACAAACAAGAGATGTCGGTCTTTATCTGAAAAACGGACGATCTTGTCTTCGATCGAGGGACAGTAACGTGGCCCTTGCCCATGAATTTCACCGCCGTACATCGCTGATTGCTCGAGGTTTTCTTGAATCAAACGGTGCGTTTCAGGCGTCGTATGCGTCAGCCAAGTTGGAGAACTCGAGGCGTGTTTGCCGGGAGCGCCGCTGAACGAACCGGGGGGATCGTCGGCAGGGACGGTCTCGAGCTGCAAAAAATCGACTGAGTCGGCGCGAATTCGCGGTGGCGTACCCGTCTTGAAACGCTGTAACAGGTGTCCGGTCGCTCTTAAACTCTGTGACAGGTGCCGCGCCGGGGCCTCGCCTTGCCGCCCGGCCGGACGCTGCGCTTTGCCGTACCAGACGACCCCCGCCAAGAACGTCCCGGTACAGAGCACCACGCTCGGCGCGTTTAGATGGCGACCGTCGGTAAACGCGACGCCGCGCAGCACACCCACGTCTTCATTAAGCGCCGCAACCTCTCCTAAAACCAACGTGATGCCGGGCGTCTCTGCAATGAGCTTTTGCGCCGCCGCCGCGTAGCCGTCGCGCTCGTTTTGTACCCGCAACGACTGTACTGCCGGGCCTTTGCTGGCGTTAAGAGTGCGGGCGTGGATCGCCGTCTCATCGGCCAACCGTCCCATTACCCCGCCGAGCGCGTGAAGTTCAAACACCATCTGCGATTTGCCGGGGCCACCGATTGCTGGATTACACGGCATCAAACCGATCTTGTCGGGGTTGGGCAGACACAACGCCACCGCCGCGCCTAGCCGAGCGGCAGCGGCAGCCGCCTCGATGCCCGCGTGTCCGCCACCGATTACGATTACGTCAAAAGTAGAACGCGTCATTACGTTACTCTATAAGGTCGGCGGTGATTACAGCGTCATCTCGAGGTAGCGTCAGGGTAGCAGCGCCCTACGAGCAGCCAACCCTGACGTGGCCCGCGCAAATTTGTTAGACTAGCGCCCTATATCCCGCCAGCAAAACACCGGGGCGTACAGGGAAAAGGACGCGATGAGGCAAGAAAATGCTATCTGGCAAGACATCTTGGAATACGTACAAACCCAGATTCCTGAGGTCGAATTTCGCACCTGGTTTAAGCAGGTCCGCCCATTAGGGATTGACGACGGCATCTTCATGATCGGGGTACCGCATTCGTTTGCCCGCGAATGGCTTAAAAACCACTATGCGCCGGTCCTCGAGCACGCCCTTAAAGACCTCGGGGCGGCGTCGCCCCGCGTCGGTTTCCAAGTCGTCCACTTTCCTAACTCCGAGCAGCCCGATATCTTTCAGCCGAGCGCCGCACCCAACCCGGTCGCCCCTGCCAGCCGCCCTCGGCTCAACCCTAAGTATGTTTTTTCCAACTTCGTCGTCGGACAGAATAACAATTTAGCGAGTGCGGCGGCGCTCGCCGTCGCCGAAGCGCCCGGACGCGCCTACAATCCACTTTTTGTCTACGGCGACTCTGGGCTCGGCAAAACGCACATTATGCACGCGGTCGGTCACGCGGTTGCTGAGCGCCTACCAGACTTACTTATCGAATACGTCACCACCGAAGCGTTTACCAACGACCTGATCAACGCGATTCGTGAAGATAAAATGGCGATGTTTCGAGACCGTTACCGCAGCATCGACCTGCTACTTGTTGACGACGTGCAGTTCATCGCCGGAAAAGAGCGTACCCAAGAAGAGTTTTTTCATACTTTTAACGCCCTTTACGAGTCGGGTAAGCAGATTATCTTGTCTTCCGACAGACCGCCTAAAGATATTCCAACGCTCGAGAACCGCCTCCGGAGCCGTTTCGAGTGGGGACTGATTACCGATATTCAAGCACCTGAACTCGAAACCCGCATCGCTATTCTGAAGATGAACGCAGAATACCGGGGCGTCAAGATTCCGCCCGAAGTGATCGACTACATCGCCCGGCAGGTCACCTCGAACATCCGTGAACTCGAGGGGGCTTTGGTACGCGTTATTTTGTACACCAGCATGAACCAGATTGAACTCAACCGGCAGACGGTTGCAGCGGCCCTTTCAGACGTTTACGCACCGAGCGAACTTAACCTGACGATGGACGAGATTTTAGACGCGACCGCCTTCGCCTTCGAGGTCGAAGCGGGCGACTTGCGCTCGAAAGGACGGCGTCACGAACTCGTGGTACCGAGGCAGGTAGCGATGTACCTGATGCGCGAATTTACCTCGCACTCGTACCCGGAGATCGGACAGTTTTTTAGTGGTCGGGATCATTCGACGGTGGTTTACGCCGTGCAAAAAGTGACCGAACAACTCTCTAAAGACCGTGAACTCGAGGAACACATCCAGACCGTCAAAGGTGCACTCTTGTGACGAAATTTAGTCTTATAAAGTATGTTTTTACTCATTTTTCATATAATTTGCTCATGGACAGTTGTGGATAAGCTTGTGGATAAGCTGTGGATAAGCTGTGGACAAACCTGTGGATAACTCGGCTTTTTATCAGCCTGTGAATAGCTGTGGATAAGTTCGGGACTTATCCACAGGCAAGGGCAAGTTATCCACAAAGTTATCCACAGCTACTTTACCGTTCAGAACGGGTCAAATGGCAGTTATCCACACTATCCACAGCCCCTACTATAGAGGGTTGTTTCGTTCAACTTGTGGGAGATTCTAAAGTCATCCCCCGAAAGCGTTAAGGGAGTTTTCTCATGATTGCACACGTTTCAAGGAAAAATCTGGCTGACGCGCTTAGCAGCGTTGAACGGATTGTACCGAGTCGGAGCAGCAACCCTAGTCTAAGTCTCGTTAAACTTACGTTAGGTCACGGCCTGCTTACACTTAGCGGGAGCAACCTCGACATCGACATTCAAGCCTCGCTAAACGTTGATACCGAAGATCAAGGCGTCTGGGCGCTACCGGCCCAGGTTTTTAGTCAGGTCGTCCGGGCGCTTCCGGGTGAACTCGTCGAGTTGTCGTTTGAAGAGACCGAACTCGAGTTGCAAGCCGGGTCTTACGCGACCAAATTGCAACTCGTCGAGGCGTCGCTACCGTCTCTGACGTTCCCAGAAGGTTACAGCGGCAGCTTTTCCGGCGAGCGGCTCACTACCGCACTAACCCATGTTCGGTACGCCGCTGCAGTCGCCGAGTATCAGGCGATCTTTCGGGGCGTGCGGCTCGAGTTCGATGACCGTCACGTTCGTACGGTAGCGACCGACGGCTTTAGACTCGCGTACTACCACATCGACGACGTAGCTGGGTTGGACGGCGCGGTCGTATTGCCCGCGCGGAGCGTTGACGAGCTCGCCAGACTCCTTTCGGGGGGCGAGGTAAAGCTCGAGTTGCTCGAGGGTCAGCTGTCGCTCGCTACTGGCCCTTACAAACTCAACCTCAAGCTGATGGAAGGGGCGTTTCCAGACTATCAGCGGGTCATTCCGAGCGAATTTCCGGTCAGCGTTACGGCGAGCGCTAAAGAACTGCTCGAGGGGGTACAGCGCGTCGCGGTGATGGCCGACAGAACAGCGAACAACCGCGTTGATCTGTTTGTCCGGGGTGGGACTGTCCAAGTGACCGCTGAAGGGGCTTACGGACGCTCTCAGGAGGCGCTGGCGGTCTCTCAAGAGGGCAGCGAGTCGGAAATTGCGCTGGCCTACAACGCCGACTACCTTTTGAGCGCGCTCCGCCCGGTTGAAGGCGACGTGCGTTTTTCATTTTCCGGGCCGACGAGTCCGAGTGTGCTCGCGAGCCTGCAAGACCCCAGCTATTTGGCGATGGTTGTGCCGCTACGCACCGGCTAGTGTTTTCCGTACACGTGTCTGACAGTTTTTTGAAGTCGGTCGTCAGCTGGTGGGTTAAGGTAGAAGAAGTGCGTAATTTCTAGCTAAACAGCCGAGTTTGTATTCTGAAAAGTTACGAGAGGACGATGATGACACTTATTGAGACGGTTCAAGGAACCGAACTGCTCGACTCGAGGGGGAATCCGACGGTCGCCGCGACGGTGCGTCTGACCGGGGGCGTAGTAGCGACTGCTGCGGTACCTTCCGGGGCCTCGACGGGTATGCACGAGGCGACCGAACTACGCGACGGCGGCGACCGCTACGGCGGCAAAGGGGTTCTTAAAGCGGTACAAAACGTCGATGAGGTCTTGGCTCCGGCGCTGATCGGCGTAGACGCGCTCGAACAGGCCGAAGTGGACCGGGTTATGCTGGAACTTGACGGAACATCGAACAAAAGTAACCTCGGCGCTAACGCGCTGTTGGCGGTTTCACTCGCGGCGGCGCGGGCAGCCGCGCAAACCCTCGAGCTTCCGCTCTACCGTTACCTGGGCGGCGTGGCTGCCAAAACCTTGCCGGTACCGATGATGAACGTCATTAACGGCGGCAAACACGCCGACAACCGCGTCGATATGCAGGAATTTATGCTCGCACCGGTCGGCTTTGAAAGGTTTTCCGAAGCGTTACGCGCTGGGGTCGAGACCTTTCACGCACTTAAGAAGGTTTTATCGAAACGCGGTTACAACACCAACGTCGGGGACGAAGGCGGGTTTGCACCCGATCTCAAATCGAATCAAGAAGCGATTGAGGTTATTTTGGAGGCCATCGAAGGCGCAGGTTATACCCCTGGCGATCAAATTGCGATTGGTCTCGACCCGGCCTCGACCGAATTTTATAAAGGCGGCAGCTATCACCTCGAGGCCGAGGGTAAGGTGCTCTCGAGCGCTGAAATGGTTGATTATTGGCAAGATTGGGTATCTCGTTACCCGATCATCTCCATTGAAGATGGTTTAGCCGAAGACGACTGGGACGCTTGGGCTAACCTAACCGAAGCTATCGGCGACCGCTGTCAGCTCGTCGGTGACGACCTCTTTGTCACCAACACCGAGCGCCTGAAGCGCGGTATCGATACGGGCGTCGGTAACGCGATTTTAATCAAAGTCAATCAGATCGGTACCCTGACCGAGGCGTTAGACGCTACCGAACTCGCCAAACGTGCGGGTTACCGCAACATGATCTCGCACCGGAGCGGTGAAACCGAAGACGCCTTTATCGCCGACCTCGCGGTAGCGGTGAACGCAGGTCAGATTAAAACAGGTTCAGCGAGCCGCAGCGACCGGCTGGCGAAGTACAACCGCCTCTTGTTAATCGAACAAGAACTCGGTAGCAGCGCCCGCTTTCTCGGAAGTCAGGCGTTCTGATGCAACTCGTTAGGCGTACCAAAATTGTGGCGACGTTGGGCCCGGCGAGCAGCGACCCGAAGGTCATCAAACGGCTGATCGAAGCGGGCGTCAATGTTTTCCGGCTGAACTTTTCGCACGGTAGCCGCGAGATGCATCAGAAAAACGTCGAGTTTATCCGCGCCGAAGCGGAGCGGCTCGGCAACCCGGTCGGCATTTTGCAAGATTTGCAGGGGCCGAAAATTCGCACGGCGACCTTTGCCGAGGGCAAGGTCATGCTCACCGAGGGGCAGAGCTTTTTGTTGACCTGCAGCGATAATAGCCCAGGCGACGCGACGCGCGTCGGCGTGACCTATCCAAACCTCTACACCGACGTCAAGGTCGGCGACGCGCTGCTCCTCGACGATGGGCGTCTGGCGCTCCGCGTCACCGGCTTGCGCGGTGAGACGATCGAAACTGAAGTTACGCTCGGCGGCGTTTTGTCCAACAACAAAGGTATCAATATCCCCGACGCCGACCTGAGTATCCCGGCGATTACCGACAAAGACATGGAAGACCTGCTCTTTGGGGCCGAACTTGAGGTCGATTGGGTCGCCATCAGCTTTGTGCGGAGCCGTGACGACCTCTTGTTGGCGCGGCACTATCTGGCGCGGGCCGGGTCGCGGGCCAAACTGATGGCGAAGATTGAAAAACCTTCGGCAGTCGCCCGCTTCGACGAGATCCTAGAAGAGGTTGACGGGATTATGGTCGCGCGCGGCGACCTCGGCGTCGAGCTGCCGCCCGAACAGGTCCCATTGATTCAAAAGAAGTTGATCCGGGCTTGTACGCGGGTCGGTAAACCGGTCGTCACCGCGACTCAGATGTTAGAAAGCATGATCTCGAGCCCGACCCCGACGCGCGCCGAAGCCTCGGACGTGGCCAACGCCATCTACGACGGTACCGACGCGATTATGCTCTCCGCCGAGACAGCGGTCGGTAGTTATCCGATTGAGGCGGTCAAGATGATGGTGCGGATTGCCCGTTCGGTCGAGAGCGATCCGAACTATCAGGCTGATATGCGTGAGCGCTACCCCGAGCCCGATTCGTCAACCGCCGACGCGGTATCTTTAGCGGCGTGTCAGATGGCGCACTTTATCTCGGCGAAGATGATCGTGACCTTCACCTCAACCGGGACGACGGCGCAGCGGGTCGCGCACAACCGTCCGGCGTCGCCGATTTTTGCCCTGACGCCAAGCGAGCGGGCCTACCGGCAACTCAGCATCGTTTGGGGTGTGATTCCGGCGCTGTCCGAAGAGATTTACACGACCGACGAAATGGTCGAGGTCGCCAACGCCAAAATCGTCAAAATTATGCGGCAGCTGACCGAAATCAGCGTCGGTGACCGTTACGTCATTACCGCCGGAGTACCTTTCGGGATGCGTGGTTCGACCAATCTCATCCGGATCGAAACGATTCGCAGCGAAAAGCAAACCTGAAAAATCCCCCGCTGAAGCGGGGGATTTTTCGTAGACGTACGCGTTTATTCGGCGCTGACGTTGACCTTGAGGTCGATGGGGACTTCAGGGTGAGGTTTGTAAACGACGACGTACTCACCGAGCGTTTTGATCGGGTCGCCCAGCTCGAGCTTGCGGCGGTCGATCTCGACCTCGTAACGTTTTTCTAGGACCTCGGCGATGTCCCGGCTCGTGACGGAGCCGTAGATACGGTCTTCACCGGCGCGCACCTTGATATCGACGGTGGCGTCGGCGAGCATCTCGCGGAGGCGTTCGGCGTCGGCTTTACGGGCGGCGAGCTGCTTTGCGCGCTGCGCGAGCCGCGCGTCGAGTTCGCGCTGATTGGCCTGCGTCGCCGGTAACGCAAGACCACGTGGTACCAAGAAGTTGCGGGCGTAGCCGGGTTTCACTGTAACTAGCGCACCAGCTTCACCAAGGCGTTCGACGGGCTCTAGAAGAATCACGTTCATAAGCCATTCCTCTGAGTTAAAACTACCTCTAAGCTCACTTACGAACCAACTTCTCGGTAATCGGAATAATCGCCAGCACACGCGCTTCTTTGATTGTGTTAGCAAGCCTACGCTGGTGCTTGGCGCATACTCCGGTGCGGCGGCGCGGCAAAATCTTGGCGGTATCCGAGATAAAGCGGCGGAGCATCCGGGCGTCGCGGTACGCGGTGACTTCTTGCTCACCCGTACAAAACGGGCATACTTTGGGGCGACGGCCCCGGCGACCCCCACGGCGGTCGTCGCGGTCGCGTTTACTACTGTTACGTGCTGCAGGTCTTTGTGCCATCTAGAAAGGTAGATCCTCTTCCGGTGGAAACTCTTCGTCAATATCCAGCTTAGGGCGGCTGGGTTGACGCTCTTGCTGACCCCTTTGGGCGTCCCTTTGCGGGGGACGGGCGCTGGTGCCACCACCACCAGGGCCACGGGTCAGATATTCGATACGGCTGCCCTCGAGCTTGTCCTTGTACTGCCGGTTCCCCTCTTTGTCCGTCCAGTTGTCGGTCGTTAAACGCCCGACGACGAACACCGGGTCGCCTTTGCCAAGCTCGGCGGCAGCTTCGGCTAGCTCACGCCAGACGTTGACCTCGACGAAGTGAACACTCTCTTGGTCTTGCCCGTTACGGTCGCGGTACTGCTCGTTGATAGCAACCACAAAACGGGTCACAGCGTCGCCTGAAGGCGTGTAGCGCAGTTCGGCGTCTTTAATCAAGTTGCCGATCACCGTCACCTGATTGAGCGCGTTTAAGAGGCGCTCTTGCCCACGTGCGTCGGTCAGCGTCGCGTTTTCCTTGCGGGGGCCGTGCGTCAATGCTTCGACGCGTACCGCGTTGACGCCCAGCGCACTACGCTTCTGCCCGTTCGGATCATCCCAAGTGCGGTAGTTAAGCCGACCTTCGGCGAATACCGGCGTTCCGGCGTCTAGCTGCTCCGACAAGTATTCGGCTTGTTTGCCAAAAACCGACACCCGCTGATACCAGGTGAGGTCGCGGGGTTGCCCGTCGTTCCCGATAATGTGGTCGCTACCGGCGAGTTGCAACTCTAAAATTGCCAAGCCGCTCGCGGTGTACTTCATTTCGGGTTTCTGGGTCAAGCTGCCGATCAGTTGAACGCTGTTAAAACCTCGAGCCATGTTCTGTTCCTCCGTCTGAAGTCGTGATGTTCGTACGTCTGTGTAAAAGTCTAGGCTGACGCGCTGGGGGTTTCGCGTACTTCGGTACGCTCCGCTATACGTTCAGGGCGGGCTTCACCGCGAGAATCGCTGCGCGGCGCTTCTTTGCGGGTGCGCTGCTCGGGTCGGTCACGCGTGATCAGGACGCGCATGACGTTGTCGCGCAGACGCAAGTTGGTAGCAAGCTGCCGTGGGGCACTCTCGGAAAGCGACAACTTGTAGATCAAGTAGTAGCCCTCATTGAGCTTGCGAATCGGGTAGGCGAGGCGTTTGTTGCCCCACTCGTCGAGTTCGTGGATTTGGCCTTCCGCGCGTTCGATCTGCGCGGTGATGGCGTCTTTCTCGAGTCCCAACTGCGTTTCGTTTAGGTTCGGGCTCAAGATAACGTTCAGGTCGTAGTTATGCACCGTTCACCTCCTTTCGTGTTGTTTATACGTCCTTACTGCGTAGGCTTGCTGAAATTTCAGCCCTGCATTCTAGCACGTATGGCGCACTTTAGCCAATCGTTACTCGACTAATAATCTGGGAGGACCCTCGAGCTGTTACTGTAGAGGTTCATGGAACGCGCAGAAGGGCAGCGGGGTCTGAGACTAAAAAGGTTTGGGTATGTCGTACTTTTATGGTTGGCTCTTCTGGCGAGTTTTTGGTTTTACGCCCGCTTCCATGACGAAACCCCGGCCTCGCTCCTAAGAAACGTCCTGGATGCGCTGCAAGACGATCCGTGGGCACCCCTCTTTCTGTTTCTGATCTACCTTGTGCGGCCCCTTTTTCTCCTGCCCGTAAGTCTTTTAACGGTTGCTGTCGGGCTTCTCTTCGGCGCTTTCTGGGGAACGGTCTATGCACTCTTTGCCGCTCTTTTGACGGCTGCGGTCGCTTACTGGCTCGGTCGTTTTTTTGGTCGGGGCCTCCCGGCGACGGCTCAAGCAGGGTGGTTGGGGCGACTTAAGCAGTATCCTTTTGAAACCGTCTTGCTCTGCCGCTTTTTAGCCGTCCCGGGTGATCTGGTGAACTACGCCGCCGGTTACTTGAAGATCGGTTTTGCCGCGTTTATGGGCGCGACGGCGATCGGTGGGTCGCCCGGCCTGCTTGTCGGGGTGCTGGCAGGCGCGTCGCTGACGAGTTTAACGGAGCGTTCGGCGGGTTTTAGTCTTGACTGGCGTTACCTACTGGTGTCGGCAGTGTTACTCGCGCTTAGTCTCGGTGGGTCGTGGCTTTTGCGGCGGCGCTCGAGCCTCAAAACGTAAACGCAATCTCAGAATTACGACCTCGCCGGTCCAAAGTTGATACAAGTGCACTCACATCTGTTGACAAGAGGAACTCGAGGTAGTATACTCGCGACTGGATATGAGCGTCTTACGCGCAGATACGTTTGAGCAGGTCTTATCAACACATCTATTACTGTATTCGTAGGGCGTACACCACACAACTTTCAGGAGACATCATGGCTAAAGCAGTCGGAATTGATTTGGGTACGACAAACAGCGTCATCGCAGTTATGGAGGGCGGTGAACCGACGGTACTCGTCAACAGCGAGGGAAACCGCACGACGCCTTCTGTCGTCGCTTTTAAGGGTGAACAGCGGCTCGTCGGGCAGGTAGCCAAACGGCAATCGGTCTTAAACGCCAAAGGCACCTTGTTCGAAGTCAAACGTTACATCGGCCGTTCCTGGGACGAAGTGAAGGCCGAAGCCGAGCGTTCGCCCTACGAGGTGGTGCGCGGTAGCGACGGCGGCGTCCGTTTCGTCGTTGACGACAAACAGTACACGCCTGAAGAAGTCTCGGCGATGGTCTTGCAAAAACTTGTCGAAGACGCCTCGACCACGCTGGGCGAAAAGATTACGAAGGCCGTGATCACCGTACCCGCATACTTTAATAATTCGCAACGCGAAGCGACGCAAAACGCCGGACGCATTGCCGGTTTGGAAGTCTTGCGGATCGTCAACGAACCCACCGCAGCGGCGCTCGCGTACGGTTTGGAGAAAAAAGGCAACGAGACCGTCTTGGTTTTCGACCTTGGCGGCGGCACCTTCGACGTGTCGGTTTTAGAGGTCGGCGACGGCGTCTTCGAAGTGCGGAGCACGAACGGGCACACCGATTTGGGCGGTTCGGATTTCGACTACGCGGTGGTCAACTGGCTCGCAGAAGATTTCAAAAAAGAGTATAGCGTCGATCTTCGTAAAGACAAGCAGGCGCTTCAGCGGCTTTTAGAAGCGGCAGAGAAGGCTAAAATCGAGCTTTCCGGTATTCCCGAAACGACCATCAGCTTGCCGTTTATCGCGATGGACCCGGCGTCGAACGCACCCCTGTACTTGGAGAAAAAACTCTCACGTGCCAAGTTCGAAGAGCTGATCAGCCCGCTCGTCAACCGCGTACGCGGCCCGGTAGAAGCGGCGCTCAAAGACGCCAAACTTTCGAAAAGCGAGATCGACGAAGTGATCTTGGTCGGTGGTTCGACCCGGATTCCAGCTGTTAAAAAACTCGTTCAGGAAATGCTCGGCAAAGCGCCGAACCAGTCGGTCAATCCCGACGAAGTGGTCGCGCTCGGGGCGGCGGTTCAGGCGGGCGTGTTGACCGGTGACGTCGAGGACATCGTGCTCCTAGACGTGACGCCGCTCTCGCTCGGGGTCGAGACCAAAGGCGGCGTCTTTACCAAACTCGTTGACCGTAACACTGCCATCCCGGTGCGCAAGACCGAGACCTTTTCAACTGCTGAGATGAACCAGACCGGCGTCGAGGTGCACGTGCTTCAAGGCGAGCGCTCGATGGCGAGTGACAACAAGTCGCTCGGACGTTTTAAGTTAGACGGTATCCCGCCGATGCCCGCCGGAATGCCGCAGATCGAAATCTCGTACGACATCAACGCCAACGGCATCTTAAACGTCACGGCAAAAGAGAAGTCGACGAACAAAGAAGCGTCGATCACGATTCAAAACACCACGACGCTCTCTGAAGCCGAAGTCGACCGGATGGTCAAAGACGCCGAAGCGAACGCCGAACGCGACCGCGAAGCCCGTGAGCACACCGAGGCGAAAAACACGCTCGACAGCCTTCGCGCTCAGGCGCAGCTGACCGTCGATGAATCGGCCGCTGACGACGCCGCCAAAGAGCCCGTTAAAGACGCGATTGCCGAAGCGCAGAGCGCGGTGGACAGCGACGCACCGAAGAGCCGTTTGGACGAACTCGCGCGTGAGTTGGGTGAAAAGGTCGCCGCGCTGCAGCAGGCTGCGCCCCCGCAAAACGACGAAACGGGTGAAGGTCAACCGCAAAACGGAGACGACGATGTGGTCGACGCCGACTTCAAACCGGCAGGTTAGTCATGCGTAACGACGACACGCCGACCAAAGACGCCGTCAACGACGAGGCAGCGGGCGCGGTGGGGGACGACCCCACCGCCACCCCCGAGGCCGAAACTGACACGCTCGAGCTGAGTGAAGCCGAGGTTTTGAGGGACGAACTAGAGCACGCCCGCACTGAAACTGCCGACTTTAGAGACCGCTTTTTGCGGGCTCGAGCTGATTTGGAGAACTATCGCCGCCGCGCAGCCCAAGACGTACTACGGGCTAGAGATTCGGGGTTAGACAGCGCAGTCTTGCCGCTGCTAGCTGTTTATGACGACCTCAGCCGTGCCCTCGGCGTCGCTACAGGCGACCCGGCGCAGCTCATCCCCGGTATCCAGGCCGTCCGCGACGGCCTTCAGCGCAACTTGAGCGCGCTCGGTTTGACCGAAATCGGAGCCAAAGGCGAACCGTTTAACCCTGACCTGCACGAAGCGCTGACGGCAATTCCGGCGGGCGGCGAAAACGCCCCCGATACGATTGCTGAAGTTGTGCAGACCGGTTTTGTCAAAGACGAACGGCTCGTTCGGCCCGCTCGAGTTGTCGTCTTTCAGTAACTGTAAGTCTTTAGAGCCAAACGGAAAGGAGGGGTGAATGGCTGCTTACAAAGACTATTACCAGACGCTCGGGGTCTCCCGGAGCGCGTCCCCAAAAGAGATTCGTTCGGGGTACCGTAAACTTGCCGCCAAACATCACCCCGACCGCAACCCGGACGACGCGGCTGCTGAAGAAAAGTTTAAGGAGATCGGCGAAGCCTACGCCGTCTTGAATGACGACGAAAAACGCAAAATCTACGATCAGTACGGCGCAGAAGCGGCGAAGGGTAACTTTTCACCGGGTGCGGGCGGTTTTACCGGTGCAGGCAGCTACGCTGGTCAAGCGGGGGATTTTAGCGACTTTTTTCAAACGCTGTTCGGCAGCGGCTTTAGCGCAGGTGGATTCAGCACCCAGTTTCAAACAGGCGCGTCGCCCCGAACCGTGAGCACCGGGCGCAGCTCGTTCAGCTTTCAAACCAGACCGCTCGAGGCCGAACTGCAGGTTGATTTGCGCGACGCCTACAGCGGCGCAACCAAAACGATCAGCTTAGAAGGAAAACGGCTCGAGGTCACGCTCCCGGCGGGTAGCCGGAACGGAAGCCGCCTCCGCCTGCGCGGACAAGCCCCAGACGGTGCCGACGTCGTACTGACGCTCAGGCTGGCACCCGACAGCCGTTTTACGCTCGAGGGCGACGATGTGCGCGTGAACGTCGAGGTTCCCGATCACGTCGCGGTTTTAGGGGGCAGCGTCCGCGTACCGACCCTCGGGGGCGACGTCGAGATGACGCTCCCGGCGGGTACCCGCGCGGGGCGTTCGTTCAGACTCAAAGGGCAGGGTTGGCCGCGTAAAGACGGGACTAAAGGCGATCAATTCGCCGTCGTCAAGATCGTGACCCCGGAACAGCCGAGCGAGGCGCAGCTCGAGCTGTACCGGCAGCTCGAGGCGCTAAACCGTGAAGTTGTTCCCGGTTAGCAGCGGCAAAGGACCCTACACCAATTACTCTGCACCAAGGGGCGAAACGCTTGAACGTTTCGCCCCTTTTCTCATGCACTGCGTGTTAGGGTTTAGCTAACCAAATAGGGCGGCGACGCGCCGCTTTTTTCTTGAAAGGATATTTCTAACATGGCTAAACAGGTGTTCGTAAGTGAGAAACGCACGGTTAAAAAGCGCCTTCCTACTTTTTGGACGGTCGTGACGCTCCTGATCGTCTCCGGTTTGATGCTCGTCGCGGCGCAAACCGCAACTCAGTCCGGCGGCGCTGAAGCTGGTGGCGCGCCTGCGGCAGCCCCCACCCCTGCTAACCCCGACGCTGTGGTCTTAGAGTTAGGCAATAAAACCGTGTCGGTCGCCGGGTTTGAAAAACGCTTCAACATCGCCCTACGCGCGCTTGCCGCGCAGCAAGGTGCACCCTTAGACGAGGCGACGCTGAGCCAGTTTGCGGGTCTCCGCCCCAACTTTTTACAGCAGTTTGCTACGCAAGAGGTCTTGCTGCAGGAGGCGCAGAAGCGGGGCCTCGAGGTTTCAAAAGCAGATGTTGACAAAGAGCTCGGAGCCGCTAAAACCTCGGCGGGTGAAAACTTTGGGCAGGCGCTCGAGGCGGCGGGCTACCAAAACGAAGGGGAACTGCGGAGCTATATCCGCGAGTCGCTGACGCTGCAACGAGTTGTCGAGCAGCTGCGGGGCAACATTAAAGTTGACGATAAAGCCGTACGCACCTTTTACGACAACAACAAAGACCAGTTTCAGCAGTCCGAGCAGGTCTGCGCGCAGCACATATTGCTCGCCGATAAAGCCAAAGCCGACGAGGTTTACCAGAAGCTGCAAAACGGGGGCGACTTTGCCAAGCTTGCCGCAGCCAACAGCATCGACCCCGGTAGCAAAGACAGCGGTGGCGACCTGGGCTGCTTGAACAAAGGCCAGACCGTACCCGAATTCGAAGCGGCAGCGTTTGCAGCCGAAGTCGGTGAGACGACCGAGCCGGTTCAGAGTCAGTTCGGCTACCACATCATCAAGGTCAACAAGAAAAACCCGGCGAAAGCGACACCTTTTGCCGAAGTGAAAGATCAGGTGCGCGAGCAGCTCGTGAGCGAACAGCTCGGTAAAGAGATCGCCAAACTGAGTAAAGCGTCGGGACTCGAGACGTTCCCGGAGGTTTTGCCGACGACGCCCCCTACCGCGCCCGCTGCGGCTCCTGCACCGACCCCGGCTGCGCCGACAGAGGGTAAAGGCCAGTAACTTCTAACATCGGTCGGTAGTGACTAAACGGCTCCTACGTACGGGAGCCCTTTTTTGGTCGCCGACGCTGCCACCCGGTTAGGGTGCGAGCCGCTCGAGCCGCCACCCCTCAGTTTCTCTGCGATAACGAAAACGGTCGTGCAAACGGCTGGGGCGTCCTTGCCAGAACTCGAGCCTTGCGGGTCTGACCACGAAGCCGCCCCAAAACTCGGGTAGCGGCACCTCGCCGGGAAACTTCTCCTGAGTCTCTCTAAGGCGAGCCTCGAGCACCCCCCGGTTTTCGATCACCCGGCTCTGCGGCGAAACCCATTCGCCTAGCTGTGAGCCTCTCGGTCTCGTCTTGTGGTACGCCTCGGATTCCCTAAAAGAGAGTTTTGTAACCGTTCCTTCAATCCGGACCTGACGTTCTAAAGCGAGCCAGTTAAAGACCAGTGCTGCTTTATTGTTCGCCGCCAGCTCTCGCGCTTTGCGGCTTTCGTAATTCGTATAGAAGACAAAGCCGCGTTCGTCCAGACCTTTGAGCAGCACGACCCGCGCCGAAGGTTGACCAGCAGCGTCTACCGTCGCCAAGGTCATCGCGTTGGCCTCGAGCATTCCGCCGTTCTCGGCAACGTTTCGGGCGTCGTCCAACCAGCTCTGAAACTGCTCGAGTGGGTCAGCTTTCAAGTCGCTTTTGTCTAACATACCCTGGGTATAATTTCGTCTTAAGTCGGCGAGGTCTCTGTTCACCTCTGTATTAACCGTGCTGGGCGGCGGCGTGTCTGCCCCTTACGTCACAAACAGACCCGCGCCGGGTTCTATAGACTTAAGTCCAATATAGCTTTGGTTTTAAGAGGAGGTTAAAGATGAGCGATTACGACCGCGAACAAGACGGCGATTTAGGCGGCGACGAGACCCCGTATATGAGTGACGACGACGAATTTGAAAGAGACGGCACCCACGAGATCGCAATCGACGACCTGAGCGAGAACACCGCGCGCCGCGACGAGATCGCGCGGCGGCTCGAGGACTTGGTGGCAACGGCGCTCGAGTGGTCGGAGCTGAGTGAAGACGAGGACGCGCAAGACATCTACGAAGCGCTCGCCGACCTTTATGAACAGGTCAGCGTCCCGCTCGAAGACACCGACGATGAACTGGTTGAATAGTCGGTTTGACCCGCCGACGCAGCTGTAAAGACGCCAGGAAGCAGGTAGAAAGAAGCAAGCAAAGTTGTGTGGCCCAAAGAGAAGGCTCGAGCTTCTTAGAGCATAGGTTTTCTTACAGTGAACTTGTAAATCTCTACAATCCGGTAACCTGAACAGCGCAGGCTCGAGTTCTGCGTTGTTCGTTTTGAGACCCGTTACGTCAACATCGTAAGGTGCATGGTCGCACCGTAAAACCGGACGGTTTAGGGTAAGCGCATGACCAACCGCCTTAAAGACGAGACGAGCCCGTACCTATTGCAACACGCCGACAACCCCGTGAACTGGTTTCCCTGGGGTGACGAAGCGTTTAAGCTCGCCAAAACACAAGACAAACCCGTTCTCCTCTCGGTTGGTTACTCTGCGTGCCACTGGTGTCACGTAATGGCGCACGAGTCGTTTGAAGACCCAGGTACCGCTGCGCTGATGAACGAACTTTATATTTCAGTCAAAGTTGACCGCGAAGAACGTCCCGACGTGGACGCCGTGTATATGAGCGCGGTGCAGGCGCTGACCGGCTCGGGCGGTTGGCCGCTGACGGTATTTTTAACGCCTGAAGGCAAACCCTTTTACGGCGGCACCTACTACCCTCCCGAAGACCGTTTGGGCCATCCCGGATTTCGGCGGGTGCTAAGCAGTCTGGCAGGGGTTTGGCGAGAGCGCAGGGGAGAGGCGTTAGAGGCGGCCGCGTCGTTGACCGGGCAACTGGGGGTGCAAGTCCCGGCTGTACCGGGAGACCTAGACGAAAATGTTACGGCGGACGCCTTGGAGACCCTTTCCGGTACCTTCGACCCGGTTTACGGCGGTTTCGGTGGCGCACCCAAATTTCCGCCACACACCGCGCTGAAGTTTCTCCTATCGCGCCCGGAACCACGGGCGCTCGAGCTGGCCGACGTGACGCTCTCGAAAATGGCCCAGGGCGGCCTTTACGACCAGCTCGGCGGCGGCTTTTCGCGTTACAGCACCGATGAGAGGTGGCTCGTGCCACACTTTGAAAAGATGCTCTACGACAACGCGCAGCTCGTCAGCCGTTACGCCGAGGCGTTTGCCCGGACGCAAAAGCCGCTTTACAAACAGGTTATCGAAGATACTTTGAGGTTCGCCGAACGCGAACTCAGGTCTCCCGAAGGTGGGTTTTATAGCGCCCTCGACGCCGACTCCGAAGGGGTAGAGGGCAAGTATTACGTGTGGACGGCGGCGGAAGTGGACACGCTTCTAGGTGACGACGCGGAACTCGTCAGAGCGCACTACGGCGTCACGCCCACTGGGAACTTTGAAGGCCACAACATTTTGTTTGTCGCGCGAGACGTTGAGGCGTTAGCAAGACAGTTTTCGCTCTCTGACGAAGACGTTGCAGGGAAGTTAGTACGTGCCAAAGAAATCCTCTTTAACGCAAGGCAACCACGGATTCGGCCCGGACTCGATGACAAGATTCTCTGTTCGTGGAACGGTCTGATGCTTTCTGCCTACGCCGATGCGGGGCGCGTTTTGGGGCGTGAGGATTACTTGGAAACGGCTAGGGCCACCACAAGGTTTATGCAACGGGTTTTTTACCAAGATGGTCGGCTCAAACACACCTATAAAGCGGGACAGGCCAAGGTTGAAGGGTTGCTGGAAGACTACGTTTACTTCGCGCAGGGGCTTGTGAGCCTCTACCGGGCGACGCTCGAGTCTGAGTGGCTGCTACTCGCTCTGGACCTCACCGAAACCGTCGCCGAAGATTTTTACGACTCCGAAGCAGGCGGCTTTTTTAGCACCGTCCCCGGCGGCGACCTCATCGTCCGGCCGAAAGACCTGTTCGACGCCGCGACGCCTTCGGGGAACGGTGCAGCCGCAGAACTGCTCGTGAGCTTATCGCGCTATACCGACAACCGTGACTGGGAAGACTTGGCGTTGGGGACGCTCAAACCTTTACAAGAGGCGATGCGCCGCTATCCGACCGGGTTCGCGTCGTGCCTTGTGGCAACCCAAAAGCTTTACGCACGGCCTTTGGAAATCGCGGTCTTCGGCGACCGAAACGACCCGGCAACGCAGGCGCTACTGGACGCGCTGAACGAACTCGAGCCGACTTACGCAGCGGTGGCGCTTGTTGAAACAGAGGACGACCCGCTCATAGCACGGCTGCCCTTTACCCAAAACCGGAGCAAACTTGAAGGCCGACCAACCGCCTACGTCTGCGAACGGGGCGCGTGCCGGTTGCCGGTCACAACGCCGGACGCGTTACGCGAACAGCTCGGTCAGCTAATCCAGCAGGACTAATTTGCGATTTTTTGCATGTGTTTGGCTTACGGCCTTTAAGATAAAGAGGTGACTACGGAGCGTGCGCCGCTTAACCTACTCGTCGGGCCACCGGGGTCAGGCAAGACCACAAGGCTTCTAGACGTTGCGCTCGCCGCGACCCGCGCCGGAAAACGGGTGTGGTGGGTCGGGCTGCCGAGCCAGCGGAGTTACGTCTACACCCGCGCCACGGTGCAGGGCGCGGTGCTGGGGCTCGAGTTCCTCTCGTCTCAGCAGGTGTACTACCGTCTGCTGGCGGCGGCGCTCAAACTCAAACCGCTGTTGGTCGGGACGGGCCGCATCGCCCTGGTGGGTGAAGCGCTCCTTACCTGCTACGGCGAACTGCCTGCCCCCGGCGAAGCGCGGCTTTTTACTCGCGCGATTGCCGAAGCGAAACGGTTTGGCCTGGAACCTGAGACGCTGCCGCAGACCGACCGCGAGAGCGAACGGCTCCGTGAGGTTTTCGGGGTGTATGAACGCATTAAAGGCGAACGGTGGGACTATGACGACTTTCGCCGTGAAGCGTTCGTGCTGGCGAGTCAAGCTGGGGCGAAATCTGGGGCGAAGCCCGAAGCCGACCTGATTGTAGTCGATGGGTTTCGGGAGGTAGGGCCGCTCGAGCTGGGTCTCTACACGGCACTCTCACGCCAAACCGAGGTGTGGCTGGCGCTACCCGAAGCGCCGCCGGGAGTGAACGCGACCGAAACGCTGCCACCGCGCGTTTCGTCCCGAACGGTCGTTCATCACGCCGCCAACCCGGTCGCCGAGGCGCGCTGGGTGCTGCGCGCGCTTAAACGCGACCTCGCTGAGGGTGCCGACCCGCTCTCGCTGGCCGTAATTTTGCCCGAGTCGGAGGTGCGGGCGTTCGCCGTCTTAGCTGACGAGTACGGCGTCCCGCTGATGGACGAGACGCCTAAAGCGCTCGCCGATACACCGGGCGGACGGCTCTTGCTCGACCTGCTCGAGCTGCCCGACTACCCCACACCGTCGCGCCTGTTGGCTATCCCTGAACTCGTACCGCTGGCGAACGCGGCGCTGAAACGCAACTTGGGCGGACGCGAAGCGCTTTCGCTGCTAGCCAAAGAATCAGGCTTGGAACGTCCGCTCTCGTTTTGGTTGGCGCGGCTCGAGACCCCCGGCGACGAACTCGCCTGGGCGCGTGAACTGCTGGAGAGTTTGCCCGAACTGACTAAACGCACGCCGGAGCGCGGCTGGGAAGGCTTTAAGACGCACGCCCTCGAGCGGGCGAAAGAGGCCGCGCAGCTTGCGCGTGGCCCGCAGTTTCGGGCGTGGTGGGGCGCGCTGCTGCAAGAAACGGCGGTGTTCGACCGGCCCAAAGGCGGGGTGGCGCTGCTGACCCCGAACCTCGCGTCGGGACGGCGGTTTGGGCGGGTATACCTGTTGCGGGCGCTCGAGGGCGTCTACAACGCCGGTGAACGCGAAGACTACTTCGTTCCTGAAGAGGCGCGGGGAAGTCTAACCGAAATTCACGAGCGTTTTGGACTCCCCAAACGCTTTTTGGGTCGTGACCCGCTGCTTTTAACCGAGCTTCAAACCCGCGCCGACGAGGTGGTTATCCTCTATCCGGAGGCCGACCAGGGCGGGCCGCGCGTGGCTGAAATGTCCCTGACGCGCGGCGCGCTGCCCCTCACCGAGCTGCCTGCTGGGAGTGCGCTCGAGGCTGGCAAACGGAGCCGCTTTAGCGCAGCGGTCACGCCGGTGTCGCTCAAACGGGCGAGCGTCAAGCAGCTCTCTCGTTTCGATACCTGCGGCTTTCGCTTTTGGGCGGAACGTTTTACCGAGTTCGAGCGGGTTTGGTGGCGCGATTTGGTACACGAACTGAGAACCTTTGAGCGCTTGAATGGGGCGAGGCTCGAGTCCCTGCACGCGGCCTTTCCGGACGCGGCGGCGTGGCTGGACGAGGTGCAGAGTACACTTCTGCCGCTGACGTTTGGTTATATGCTCCCCAGTGACGACGGCCCCTACGCTCTTCTCGACGCGGTCGGGCGGAGCGGCGACACCTACCGCGTGTACACCTTTACCGAACCGGGCGAGTTGAGCGCCGCCGACGCCAAACGCTTTGTCGAGCGGAGCGGGCGGCTGCATGAACTGTGGGCGGCGGCGGAGCTTTTTGCGCGGGGCGCGGCGTCTGTTGAGATTTACGTTTGGCCGGTGTTGGGTCCTCCGGTCGCCGCCTACGACGCGGGCGTGGCGAGGCCGACCAGGGCGATGGTCGGGCGGCAGAGGCAAGCAGCTCGCCTTTATGAACGTTTTACGGCTGGAGAGATGAAGCCTAAACCCGGTTTTGGTTGCCGTGAGTGCGGCGTTTTCGATCTCTGCCGAGTTGGAACGAGATGAGCGTCACCCTCGGCCTTATTACCGATATTCACCACGGGGAAGACAGCGAATACGTCAGGGGAAGCGCCGCGTCGCCACTATTTGAGGATGCGCTTGCACGGCTTGAGCCACATAATCTGGTGCTACTCGTCGATTTGGGCGACCGCGTAAACGACGTTGAGCTGGAGCAAGCCAGGGCGGAACTGCTTGAGGTGGCCCACCGCTTTTGCAGACTGAACGTGCCGAGAGTTCATCTTCGGGGCAACCACGACGTTACTGCGCTGGGTGAGCAAGAAGAGCTTCTCGGGGTTCCTTTAGGCAACCGGAGTTTAGAGCTTAGCGGTTGGCAACTCGTCTTTTTGGATACCTTTGACGGCAGCGTCGAAGGGGCACTGAGTCTTGAAACATCGGTGTGGCTCGAGCAAGTCCTTTCCAAAACTACCCTGCCTGCTACTATTTTCAGTCACCAGCCGCTCGACGGGGAACCGCTACCAGGCAATCCATTTTTTGACGGGGCTAATAATCATCAAGCACACCCACGAGGTCACGCTGAGGCGCGCCGCGTTATCGAGCGTTCGGGCAGGGTCAAGCTTGCTGTAAGTGGTCACGCGCACTGGAACCACCAGGTTGAAATCAACGGTATCTGGTACCCGACCCTTGACGCTTTGGTGCCGCTTCGAGGGGGCGAGGCGATAGGTACTCACAGTCTCCTGACGCTTTCTGAAAACGCTGCACAGCGCGAGATTTACGGACGCAACCAACTGTCTTGGACGGTCAACCTATGAAAGTTCGGGTCGCCTCTGCCGGAACCGGTAAGACGACGAGTCTGGTGCGGCGTTACCTCGAGCTGACCCGTGAGGGCGTCCCGCTCCGCCGGATTGCCGGGGTGACCTTTACGAACGCCGCCGCCGCCGAACTGCGCCAGCGCGTCGGGGCGGGCGTACGGGCGGCGCTCGCTACCGGCAGCTACCTCGACCTGAATTTTACCGACGAGGATAGACGGGGCCTAGAGGCGGCCGAACGCGAACTCGGTGGGGCAACCCTAAGCACCATTCACGGCTTTATGGGCGGGGCGCTGCGTCTGACCGCGCCGCTCCTGGGCCTCGACCCGGATTTTAGCGTGGTCGGCGAGTGGGAAGCGGCGGCGGTGTTTGAAGAAGAACTCGAGACGCTGCTCTACCTTGCGGAGAGTTCTCAACACGGGCTGCATAAGGTGGTGGCCCAAGCAGGTTGGGACGCCCACGCGCTCACCCTCAAACTCTTCCGCTCGCGCTCACTCGCCGAACAGTACAATGCTGATAAAACCAGTCTTGACAAGACCGGTGCTGACAAGACCGGCGCCGAAGCGGTTGCGGTCGTCACGCTCTACGACGCGGTGTACGCCCGTTACCGGGTGCGGCTCGGCGCAAAGCTCCTCACCCCGTCCGAGGTCGAGCGCCGGGCACTCACTTTGATCCGGCATCCGGAAGCCTTAAAACGTCTGACGAGCCGGTATCAGGTGCTGCTTGTCGATGAGTTCCAAGACGTCAACCCGCTCCAGGGCGTGTTTTTCCGGGCGCTCGAGCAAGGCGGCCTCGAGGCTGAGGTCGTCGGCGACCCCAAACAATCGATCTACGGGTTTCGTCACGCCGACGTCGAGGTCTTCCGGGCGGCGCTCGCCGAGGGTGAGGTGCTGCCGCCGCTCGCCGAAACCCGTCGTCACGCCCTGGTCGTCAACCGTTTCTTAAACCACCTGACGCGCAACTTTGCCGAACGTAACTGGGGCTTCTCAAAGCTCGAGGCTCCTGAAGTCACCTCGGTCGGCCCGCAAGCCGAGAAGACCGGGCGCGTCGAACTGCACTGGGTGACGGGTTCGGTTCCCGTTGCCGAACTGCGGGCGTACGAGGCGCAAGTACTGGCCTCGAGGCTGGCTGACCTGAGCCGAACGTACGCGCCGCACGAGATGGCGGTCTTGGCCCGGTCGCACGCGGGTTTGGGACAGGTCGAGGCGGCGCTCCGCGAGGTGGGCTTGCCGAGCGTGCTCTTGCAGGGGCGCGGCTACTATGAGCGCCTCGAGATTCGTGACCTCTACCACGCGCTGCAAGTCGGGCTCGAGCCGAGCGGGTACAGCCTCGCGGTGTGGCTCCGGAGCCCGTTTGCCGGACTCACCATGCCTGAAATCGACGCGGTGATGAGCGCTGAACGTCCGTTAGAGCGGCTTGAACTCGAGTTTCCCGACACTTTCTCCCGGCTCGCGCGTATCCGTGAAGCGGTGCGAACGCCGCCGCTCACCGCCCTGAAAACGCTCGTCCGCGAGCCGTTTTTAGGCGGACAACGCTACGTGGACTTTTTAGAACCGCGTGCCCGTGAAAACGTTGACGCCCTGTTATTTACCTTTGCCAGCAGGCCACCCCAAGAGGTCGGCGTGCTGTTAGAACGTCTCGCGCGCCTCAGCCGCCAGACCGACGCGGGCGACGTGCCGCAGCGCGGGAGCGGGGTCAAACTGCTTACCGTTCACAGCGCTAAGGGGCTCGAGTGGCCGGTCGTCGCGGTGTTCGATACCGGGCGGATGGACCCCAACCGAAGTGAAACGCTCTACGTCGCGCCCTCAGGGGGCCGGGTTGCGCTTAGGGGCAGCGCCGCTTACGACGACCTGAAGATGCAACTCGGGGCGCGCGAAGCGGGCGAGAGCTACCGGCTCCTCTACGTCGCCGCGTCGCGGGCTAGAGACGTGCTGCTCTTGTCAGGAAGCGTTAAGGACGAGCAGCCCAAAGGATGGGCGAAAGCTTTGGCCGATATCGGCTTCGGGGCGGGCGCGCAGCCCTACACCCGCCCCGACTTCGTGCTCAAAGCCTGGCCTGTTCAGCTGACCTTTCCGCTTCCTAAGGAGGAGGCCGAAACTTCAGGCTTGAGGGTCGCCCCGTGGACCCACCGAACGTTCTCTCAGGCGCAGTACCCGCCGGTCTCGTCGCCATCTCTACTTAAACGCGGCGCTGAAAACCACGAACCGCTCCCTGTGACCGACCCCGACGAAGGCGAACGCCTCCCCGGACGGGCGCGCACGGTCGGGACGCTCGTTCACTACGGCATTTCGCAAAACTGGTCGGCAGAAAACCCGGTCCACCTAGAGAACTTGCGCGCGCAAGAGGTGATGTTTCCTTTTAGTGAGGTTGAAAAGAGCGATATCGTCGCCGAAGTTGCCGAGTTGCTGAGGACGTATGAGGGACTGCTCGGTCATAAACTGCCTGCACTCGCCTCACGTACCGAAGACCACGCCGAGGTGCCGCTAGCTTTACCGCACGGCGGGACGGTTTGGCAGGGGATTATCGACCGTTTTTACTGCGCGGACGGAGTCTGGTACTTGGAGGATTACAAGACCGACCGCGACGTCGTACCCGAACACTACTACTTCCAGCTGGCCTTGTACGCCCGGGTCTTAAAACAAGCGAGAGGCGTCGCCCCGACCGTACAACTCGTCTACTTGCGGGCCGAGCGGATCGTTCGGGTACCTTTGGCGGTGCTCGAGGCCGCCTTCGGTGAAACCCTCGCCGCCCCTACCGCCCGTTAGCGCCGCCAGCTTATACAAATCCCGATTGATTCCCAATCAATCGGGGCATAGCGAGCAGGAAGGAGATATGAAGGGAGCGGTATGGACTATCACCGAATGTATGACTCGGTGATAGGGAATTGAGCGGAGTTCGTATTACAACTGGTTTCCGTAAGCCTAAGCACGTTACGGCGCTGTCACCACCACGTAACCACGTACCTCGCGGTTGGCAGAATTTCCCAGCTCGTCGAGGACTCTGGCCCGGAAGACATAGGCAAACTCTTTACCTGCGCCGGGCAACTCGCTGATGTTGCGCGCGTCGTCGGCGACGCGGATGCGGAATATACAGCGTACCGTAGTCGGGAGCAGCCCCAAACGGCAGTCGCCGGTCGGCGCGCCAACGACCGAAAAGGGTGGCCGGTCGGGAGAGAGGGTTCCGGCAAACCCTTCCGGACGACCGTTTACCAGTAGCGGTGAAAGGCTGGCAATACCGTCGGGGTCGCTGAAACTCAGCTCGAGAAAAAACTCGCTGCCCGGCGGAACTCTGAGCACGCGCTCGTCGGCGCGGCTCGTGACGCTGCCCGCTTCGTCGTTGACAAACGGCCCGCCAGGGTTGAGGCTGACGCCGAGTGTCCCTTCGGGAGCCCCTGCGCCCCTCTCACTGCCGCCCGCGCCGTTTGCTGCTGCGCCACCGGAACTGCTGTCAGGAGTTTGACCGCCGCTGACACTCGCCACCTTAACGCCCCTGACTTCGACCCGGCGCGTCTGCTGGGTGCTCCCAAGGTGGTTTCGGGCGACGAGGGTGTAGTCCGCCGAAAGCGCGGGCTTAAGCTCGGCCGTAGTACCTGCATAAGTAGTACCCGCATAAGTAGTATCTGCATAAGTTGCCTCCGCGCCTGCAGAGAAAAGCTGCGCCGGGTCGCTGTTTGCAAGGGTCCACTTGAGCGTCACAGCTTCGCCGCCGGTGATAACCGGGCTCGAGACCCCAAAGGTTTCGATCTTCGGCAGCGCCGAACCTGCGAGCGCCGGATACCTCACGTACCCAAGGCTACTTGCGCTAACTATAAGCAGCATCAGGCGAAACCAACGGGTTGTCAAAGTCTTTTTCATCGCGTCTCCTCGGGTCAGCGTCACTACACCTTGAAGTTTGACCTCTCGAGGGGCTATACTAACAAGGTTTTGTCCATCGGGGCTTCTTAACGGTACCGATACGACGATCATAAGCGATAAAGTTTGCGAAACCAGAGGTGAAACATGAGCTATAACAAAGGCGCGATCTTGCGCGCTATCGAGCAGCCCTTTTTAAGAGACAGCCTGCCTGAATTTGATACCGGTGACACCGTACGCGTTGACTACCGCGTTTCAGAGGGCAACCGTACCCGCGTCCAGGCGTTTGAAGGGGTTGTCATCGCCCGGAACAACGGCAAAAAGGGTGCGCGCGCGACCTTTACCGTCCGCAAAATGAGCTTCGGTACCGGCGTCGAACGTATCTTCCCGCTGCACTCGCCGCTGATCAGCACCCTGACGGTCGTGCGCCGTGGCCGTACGCGCCGCGCCAAGCTTTACTACTTGCGCGATTTGCGCGGTAAAGCTGCGCGTCTTAAGACCGATGTAACCCGGCAAGAAGTTGACCGCGCCGCCTTCCGCGCCTCGCGCGACGAGAAAAAGGGGCGGATTCAGGTTTCCCCGGTAGCAACAGACGAAGCCGCTACCGAGACGGCTGAAAGCTAGTACCGCTTAGCCCCATACGTTACCGGTGCGAACCCCTTTCGCTACTACCGACGTTGACAGGGGAGAGGCAAACTCGTTAAGATACATAGGCTGGCGCGGCTGCAAAGCCGTTTTTGGGGCTGTGGCGCAGTTGGGAGCGCGTCTGAATGGCATTCAGAAGGTCAGGGGTTCGAATCCCCTCAGCTCCACCAAAACCGCTAAGCTCGGCTTAGCAAAAGTCCTGAGCCAAGGTCTCGAACCTATGCTTGGGGCTTCGCCTTGTGAACCCGGCTAAGGTAGGGTTTGGCTCGAGCGTTGTTTAGAGAGGAATATAGTGTTCGCAATTATTCAAAGTGGGGGTAAGCAGTACAACGTTGCCGAAGGCGACGTTGTAAGGCTCGAGACCTTAGACGCAGCGCCCGGTGACACCGTTTCATTAGACGTCATGATGTTGAGCGGCGACGACGTTAAGGTCGGCGCGCCGCTGATCGAAGGCGCAAGTGTCAAAGCCGAAATCGTCGCGCACGGTCGCGGCAAAAAACTCTATATCTACAAGTTCAAAGCCAAATCGAACTACCGCCGCAAAACGGGCCACCGTCAGGGTTACACCGAAGTCCGCATCATCGGCATCGAAAGCTGACGAGACAAAGCTAAAAGTTTAGGAGGACAAAATGGCACACAAAAAAGGTGTAGGCAGTTCGAAAAACGGGCGTGACAGCCAGTCGAAACGTCTCGGCGTCAAACGTTTTGAAGGTCAGGTCGTTCCCGCTGGTAACATCTTGGTCCGTCAGCGTGGCAGCAAATTTAAGCCGGGCTTAAACGTCGGTCAAGGGCGCGACTTTACGCTTTTTGCACTTCGCGAAGGCGTGGTCAAGTTTCATAACCGCGGCGTCAAAGGTCGCTTTATCAGTATCGAGCAAACGCCTGAGGCTATCGCAGCGGATTAGCGTTACGGCTAGAAGGTCTAGACGCGGGCACCACGCTCGCGTCTTTTTGTTGAGTAGTTACTGCTAACAGCACTTCTAAAAGAAACTGCTACCGAAAACATCTCAGAATGTGCGTGCCAGCCCGTGAAATTCAAGCGGAGCGCGTTGCCGACCAGCTGCTACTTGCTATAAGCTGTTACCGAGGTTGAAATGCCGTTAAGAGATACACTTACAATTACCGTACAGGGCGGCAAGGGCGGCGACGGTGGGATGTCGTTTTTGCGCCTCAAGTACATGCCCAAAGGCGGCCCCGACGGGGGGCACGGGGGACACGGTGGCAGCGTTTGGTTAGAAGCGGTTGACGACGTGGCGTCGCTAGAACGGCTCGTCAGTCGCCGTCAATACAAAGGTGGGACCGGCGCGCAAGGCGAAGGTCGTAACAAAGCCGGTAGGCAGGGCGAAGACCTCACGCTGCACGTGCCGACCGGGACGCAGGCGCTCGACGCGACCACGGGCGAGCGGTTGGCCGACTTACTAAACGTCGGTGAGCGGGCGCTCGTCGCGCAAGGTGGCTTAGGTGGGCGCGGGAACGCTTCTTTTGCTTCGTCTTTACGGCGTACCCCACGCTTTGCTGAAAAGGGCACGCCGGGGATTAAACGGGAACTGCGACTCGAGCTGCGCGTGATTGCCGATGTCGGGTTAGTCGGTTATCCGAACGCAGGCAAATCGAGCCTGCTGGCAGCGCTTTCAAACGCCAAACCGCAGATCGCTGCGTACCCCTTTACCACCTTGAGCCCGAACTTGGGCATCGTCGAACGCGAGCTGGAACGCCTGACTCTGGCCGATATTCCCGGCATCATCGAAGGGGCGAGCGAGGGTAAAGGGCTGGGGCTCGAGTTCCTCCGGCACATCTCACGTACGCGGCTTTTGGTCTTCGTTCTCGATATTGCGGAGGTCCCAGCAGAAAACCTGGACGCCCTACGGAGCGAGTTGCGCGCTTACGATCCGAGCTTGTTGACGCTCCCGGCGCTTATCGCACTTAATAAATGCGACGTCGCCGACGAGAGCGAAGTTGCCGAGGTGACGGGTGAGCTGACGCGCTTCGGGCTGCCGGTGCTACCGATTTCGGCGCAAGAACGTCAGGGGCTGGATGAGCTGCGGGACGCACTTTTCGAACTCTTACCGGCGCGCTCCGAATTGACGCCGCTCGAGCTGCCGCCGACCCGGGTTCAGATCGAGCCGGTTGTCGTGACCGCTCTCCCGGACAGCGCAGGTTGGGAGGTGTCGGGGTCGGAGGTGATGGCGGTCGTGTCGCGCTTCGACGCGAAAAACCGCGAAGCCGTCGCCTATTTGCAGGGGCACTTCGCGGGCTTGGGCGTTTACAAACTCCTCAAACGTGCGGGCGCGCGGGCCGGTGACGACGTCTACATCGGTGACGCCGTGTTTGAGTACTTTGACGATGAAAAACCCACGACCTCGGCTGAGCCAGAGCGCGAGACGAACGTCGGGAAAGATTTCGAAGACGCCTCTTTACTCAAGGATGGTGTTCAAGACGAAACTTAAGCTGCTGCGCACAACGGAGAATTACGAGTACATAGGTTTGCCCGAGGGTCGGCGAGGATGCGTTTAGGGCTTTTCGGGGGGCGTTTCGATCCCGTTCATATAGGTCATCTACTCGCCGCGCAAGGGGCCTTTGAAGCTCTCGAGCTCGACGAACTTTGGTTTATCCCGGCCAAAACGCCGCCGCATAAACCGGCGGTGGGGAGCCCGGAAGCCCGCCGCCAGATGCTTCTGCTAGCGACCTCGACGAACCCGGCTTTTGTGGTCAAGGGGTTTGAACTTGGGCGCTCCGGCCCTTCGTACACCTTTGATACCGTTTGTGAGGTCAAGGCCGCGCGCCCCCACGACACGCTCTTTTTTATTACCGGCGTTGACGCCGCTATGGGTCTCCCCACGTGGCACCGCGCCGAAGAACTTGTAAGGTCAGTAAACACTGTCGCGCTCGCGCGTCCGGGGTATACTCTAGAGGACTTGAAACCGCCCTTTCGCGGGCGGGTAGAAGCCCTCGACACGCGGCTTTGCAACGTCTCGAGCACCGAAATTCGCAGCCGCCTGAGCCGCCGTCAAAGCGTGCGTTACCTTGTTCCTGAGCTTGTGGAGACCTATCTTGACCGAACCGCTCTTTACCGTCAATAGCCCCTGCACCCGGCCTAGCATCGCACCCTACTGCGCCCGCGTCAAAGCGCAGGTTTCGGCTCGGCGCTTTGAACACATCGTCCGCGTCGCGATTCTTACCGAAACCATCGCCCAGGCTAACGGTTTTTCAGAAGGCGAGGTGCGTGTCGCAAGTTTAGCGGCGATTCTCCACGACGCCGCCCGCGATATGTCGACCGAAGAGCTTTTTGCGCTCGCGCCCCCCGAGACTGATCTGGAGCGTCAGCATCCGCTCGCTGTCCACGGTCGCGCGGGCCGCCGCTTGATCGAAACCTGGGGTGTTACCGACGAACGGGTACTAGACGCGGTTGAAGGGCATGTGTTTGGCGTCTCGCACGACAACCGTATCGGCATGGCGCTCTACATCGCCGACGTTTCCGAACCGGGGCGCGGCGTGAATGAAGAGGTCCGCGCCCTCGCGATGCGTAACCTTTTTTGGGCGTATCAGCGGGCGGTGGCGAGTAAAGTTACCTACCTTCGTTCAAAGGGCAAAGCCGTGCATCCGGATACCCTCAAGGTCTACCGGGAGATTTGCGGTTCGGTCTGAGCGTCAATTCTCAGAGAGTACGGCGCTGGGCGCGGCTTGTCAGCGTGCTCGGTGTCCTGGTCGCGTTTTTAGGGCTGAGCGGTTACTGGTTGACGCGCACCGAGCAGCGCACCGTTTTGACCCCGCAAGAAAAAGCCCTGGTCAACCCTAACGGCGAGTTTCAGATGAGTTTCGTGCTGGCCGGGCGCGATTACAACTACGACGAGTGGGCCGGGCCGCTGGTGAGACGCGGCGGTGAGCTGGTCCGTAGTTACGTCACCGAACCGCAACTCGGGATTCGCACCGATACGATTATCTACGTCAATATCGTCGGGAGCCGCGTCTATATGATTTCGGTTCCTAGAGACGTTATGCTAGAGGTGCCAAGAGGTATAGGGATCGAGCCTAGACGCGTCGGCCTCAATCAAGTTTACGAGTACCCGCAACTCTACGGAACCGAAGACCGCGCCGAGGCGCTGCGTAAAGCCGTAAGCAACCTGCTCGACCTGCCGGTAGACTACTATGCGGTTATCAATATCGATATTTTCGAGCGCTTGGTCGACGCTGTGGGCGGGGTCGAGCTCGAGGTGCCGGGGCGGATGGACTACGTCGATCAGGCGGGAGGGCTGACCATCGACCTGCAACCCGGCTTGCAACACCTAGACGGCGACCAAGCGGCCGGATTCGTCCGTTACCGCAAGCTGCTACGTGGCGACATCGACCGTATCGACAACATCAAAACGCTCGCCTACGCGGTGCTGAGCCGTTTGCAAGCGCTTAACGTGCGAGCTGTTACGGCGTTACCGGCCCTGCTCGAGACGTTTTTTGATGAGGTCGATACGAACATCAGTCCGGCGGCGCTGTCGCGACTCTTGCCGCGGTTGGGCGAGTTGCAGCTCGAGGCGTTAACTCTACCGATCCAAGACGTCGAGGGGAGCGGACGTTTTGTCCGCGCGGTCCCGAGCGAGGTCGAAGGGTTTTTAGCTGGCGTCTTCGGCGGTGAGGCGCGGCGTATCGCCGGAACCCCGCGCGCGACCCTGATGCTAAGTAACCGCAGCGGCCTGCCGGGTCTTGGAAAAAGTATCAAGGCCGAACTCGTCGGCTTAGGCGTTCCCGCCGAGCAGGTTCGTGTTCGTCAAGAGGCGCGTGACCCGGCAACGCGCGTCGTCACGACCCATGCGGGGCTTTCTGCCGCCCCTTTTTACGCCGACCTGTTCGGTGTAGGCTGGCAACAGGTTGACCGGCTTACATTAGACGAAGATATCGAAATCGTGCTCGGTCAAGACGCCCGAAATTTTTACTTGGCGGCGCAGCTCGCCGGAGGAGGCTAACCATAACCGCAACACCCCATCCCCAAGAAGTGCAGCTGATCGTCGACGCGCTCGACGACCGCCGCGCGAAAGACATCACTGTTTTAGACCTGCAAAACGCTTCAGAAACGCTCAGCTATTTCGTGGTCGCGACCGGCGAATCGAGCGTACAGCTTAAAGCGATGGAAGACCGCGTCCGTGAACGCCTTAAAGCGTCGGGGTTCGTTCCCCGAGCCGTTGAAGGCCCCTCGGCGCGCTGGGTTTTGATGGACTACGGGTTTATCGTCGTTCACATCATGAGCCCTGAAGCGCGCGAATTTTACGACCTCGAGGGTCTCTGGGCCGACGCCGAAGAGCTTACCGTTATCCCTTCGCCACTCCCGAGCTAGGCTGACTAACGGTGCGTCACTGGGCGGAAGAGATGGCAAAACGCTATCTGCTTACTCAGGGCTACGTCATCCTGGCAGAAAACTACACGGTGCGTGGGGCGGAAATCGATCTGATCGCCCGGAAAGACGATCTCATCGTCGTTACCGAGGTCAAGCAGCGTCGTTCGGCGCGCTTCGGTACACCCGCTGAAATGATCTCGCAAAAAAAGCTGGCACGCCTGCAAAAAGCTGCGCTGTACTACGTCGCCCATGAGTTCGGTTGCGACGACCTGCCGCTACGCTTCGACGCGCTGCTGTTTTTAGGTACGGAAACAGACTATACGTTGACGCACCTCGAGGGTATCAGCTAAACGCCGCTCTGGATCCCTGGCGGCAATGCAAAAGTGCTATCGGCTCGAGGCTCAAAAGCTACGACGTTGACGACTGCAGCTAAATTGAGCGGGCTGTAGAGATACGGCTACACGTCGCCAGTAGTGAGAGCTTCGTACTTCAGCTCAGCAGAGAGCTTTTCAGGTGCAACGCAGAGTGGAACGAGGTTTCGCTGTCCACGGTAAATAAAATCTGCAACCGCGATGACCTGTGCAGGAGTCGAAAAGCGGATAAATTTTTCAGTCTCCAGGCTCTCCGTAACGTAGCTATTCCGGCTCCGCGCCTCTTTCCAAGCTTCTCGCGTTGCGATATGCAAAATAATCTCTGACATTCTCTATACTAGCTTTATGAAGCAAACTGTAAAGGTCAAAATCTGTGGTATCACGCGCCCTGAAGATGCGCTCGCCGCTGAGACTGCCGGAGCGGACGCTATAGGACTGATTTTTGCAGCGCGTTCCAAACGTCGGGTAACACTTCAGCAGGCTCAGGCGATCTGTACGGGGCTCGGCCCGTTCACCGCCCGCGTTGGGGTTTTCGTCGATGCACCTTTAGACGCGGTACTAGACACCGTACGGCAGCTGAGGCTCAGTGCGGTGCAGCTGCACGGCGACGAAACCGCAGATTATGCCGAAACGGTGCGCCGCGACGTTCAGGTCATCCGAGCGGTCAGCTTCTCTTCTGAGTTGGACGTAGCGGCACTTTCGAATTTCCCGGCAGACGCTATTTTGCTCGACGGTTTGGTGCCGGGGAGTGGCGAAGCGTTTAGTTGGGCAGCGGCGGCGGCGCTGCGGGGCTTTCCAAAACTTATTCTTGCGGGCGGTTTGACACCAAGCAATGTCGGCGCAGGTATCAGGGCGCTCGAGCCCTACGCGGTTGACGTCGCTTCAGGCGTAGAAAGCACGGTTGGGATCAAAAACCACCTCAAGATACAAGATTTTGTACGTCACGCCAAAAATTCGCTAAATTCTGAAGTTATCCACAGATAGCCCAGGGGCTGTGGATAACTCTGTTTCACCGCGCAGGACGCAAAAAACTGTACTCACGGGAAGGTTTTGCCGTGCTAGACAGCGTTTCTCCATTTTTGTAAAAGGTTTAGAGGGCTACCAAATTCGTCGCCAATTTGTCAAGCGCTCTAGTTATCCACAGCTTCAGCCTGACTTATCCACAGGTTATCCACAGCACTTTGGGCGCTTTTAGACTGTATATGCACGGTAGCGTGTATAAAGAAGGAGCGGTTAAACTGCGTCCTCAGCGAAAATTTAGTGACTGTAAAAACGCATAACACAACTAAAGGTGAAGATTTTTACATTATGAACTGTTAATCAGTTACTCACCTATCAGTGTGGCCAGTCTCCCAGGGCGCGGCGCAAACTGACAATCTGAGCTGTGTGATAAGCCGCGTGGTCGGCGACCAGCAAGAGTTGGCGTAAGTAGCTGCGCCCGTCGCCGTGTGGAATTTCGGCAGCGAGCTCGTAGGCCGGATTTCGGGCCAGTGCAACGAGTTCTTGGAGGTCGCGTTCGTACCGTAAATACGTGTCTTGCCAAACACCCTCCGGCAGGTCGCTGGGGTTTTCCGGCCAGTAGCCCTCCGGCCAAGAGGGGGAGCGCCAGTCAGAGTCTAGGGTGTAACGCAAGATGTCCTCTTGAGTGATGCGGATGTGCTCGAGGAGCTGCCAGACCGAATGGAGCCCGGGGGGGCGGTGCGTCCGCCATTCGGGGCGTAGACCGCTGAGGGCGTCCCCCAGCCGGACGTGCGCGGCACCCCCTTGTAAAAGCTCGACGACGGTCTCCCGCAAACTGTCAGAAGCCAAGTCAGACACGCCGCAAGGTACCTAGTAAGGATGGGGCGTGTAGGTGTGAGGCGTGTAGCTGCGAGGCGTGGAGCCTTAGGAAGAAAACGGAGAGAGACATAAGGTTCGCTCACCGTTATACCTTAGACGCGCGCCCCTCGTGCAGTAAAATAACTTGTGCGGTAAAATAAAACGCATCGTGCGTTCTTATCCGGTCTTAAAATGCTGACGCTGCTGGCACCGAGCGCCCTCTGGTTGCTCCTTGCGCTGCCTGTTATTGCACTGCTTTATGTAGTGCGCGAAAGGCGGCGGCAGCAGGTGGTATCGGCGCTGTTTTTGTGGACGGAGGCGAAAGTCGCCGCGCGTCGCCGTCGCCGCGTCTCGCCCACCCTGCTTTTACTACTCCAGCTGCTGCTGGCAGCGCTTTTGGCTTTAGCGCTGGCCCAGCCGCGGCTCCGCCTGGCCGGTGCGCCGCCGCGCGTCATCGTAATCGACGCTTCGGCGAGTATGGCGGCCGTTTCAGCGGGCGGCTCGAGGCTGACGGACGCCGTCACCGAAGCTGAGGGGTTACTTACGGACGCCGGACAGGTGGCCGTCATCCGTGCGGGGCTCGGCGCGCGGGTGGCGCAACCCCTGACCGCCGAACACGCCCAAGTTCGCCGGGCGCTGGAGGGGCTCGCGGCCGCCGACGCGAGCGCCGCGACCACCGAGGCGCTTACGCTCGCCCGCTCGCTCGTTCCGGGCGCTGAAGTGCACCTTTTTAGCGATCAGGCCAAACCTGCCGGTTTCGGCGACGTTGCCCTCCACGCGGTCGGTCAAAACGTCCCTAACCTCGGTATCAGTGCGTTCGACCTCGCTTACGGTCAGCTCTTCGTCTCGGTCGTCAATAACGCGGACGCGCCGCGAACCGCCGAGCTGATCCTAAGTGAAAACAGCAGCGGTGACGGGGTAGACGAGGTGAGAACCAGCTTGCTGGTGCCTGCGCGCGGTCAGGCCAATACGTCGGTGCCGGTCGCGTCAGCGGTCGGACTTTACCGGGCGCAGCTGGCGGAGCCGCAAGGCGCAGCCCTGTCCGACGACGCGCTCGAGCTCGACAACGAAGCGTTTGCCGGGAGCCGCGCCCTCAGCGTTCGGCTGTTAGGCGACGCGCCCGCCCTCGAGCGGCTTTTGCGGGCACTACCCAATACCGTTTTAAGCGGACGAACGGGCGCTGCTGTAACCGTTTCGGTCGGACAAACCGGGCCGCTCCCTACCGGGAACCTCGTGCTTTTCGCACCCCGCGAAGCTGCGCCCGTCTACACCGAAATCGCCGACTGGACGCGCAGCGATCCGCTGCTCCGGTTTGCCGACCTGACCGGCGCGCTCATCGCGCCCTCGAGTGCCCCCCTGCCGCTGCCGCGCGCCCGGGCCGAGGTGCTCGCCCGCACCGCCGACCTGAGCCCTGCCCTGCTCCGCTGGAGCGAATCGGGGCGTGAGGTGCTCTACTTCGCTTTTAATCCGGCGCAGAGCGACCTGCCCCGGCGTCCGGCTTTTCCCATCGTCTTGACAAACGCGCTGACGGGTTTTCGGAGTGAGGCGCAGGTTCCGCTCGGCACGGCTTTGGGCGGGGGAGACTACCTTACCGAACCGGGGCGCACCGAGCGTGCAGGCCGCAGCTACACCTCTGCGCCGCTCCCGGCAGCCGAGTCGCGCCTCGAGGTGACGGCGGTCCCTAGCGAACCTCTGCGCCGCGAAGCGGCAACGACCGCCGACCGCGAAGTCGTACGGCCTGCCCTCTGGCTCGTCGCCTTCGCCCTCTTTTTACTCCTAAGTGAATGGTTGCTGTGGTCGCAAGGCCGCGCCGGTAATACCCTGCGCCCTAAGGCGCGAAGGTCCCGGTAAGCGAGACGTTAAGCTCAACCTCGTCTTTAACCTCGTTACCGAAAAAGTTCGGGCGCTTCATCTTGTAATCGCTTAAGAGAACGGCAAACGAACCCTCAGCAGTTGCCTCTGTACCGTCGCGCGCGACCTTTACGGGAAAACCAACGTCACGGGTCACACCGTGCAAGGTCAGCGTGCCGCGAAACGTCGCGGTCGCCGTCCCCGAAGCCTGAGTTTCTAAGAGGGGCGCGGCTAAAGGCAGCGTACCTTCGAGCGTCGCGATAGGGAATTCGCCGGTGTTAAATACGGTAAACCGGGCGTTGGCGTCACGCGCAAAGTTCCCGGAACTAAAATTCCCGGGCTCGAGCATCCCTGTGATTCCCAAACCGTTTTCTGTCCGGGTCAGCGTGACCTTTTCAAGCGGCGTTACACCCTGCCACGAGTCGCTCGCGTCTTCGGCCGTATAGGTTACGGTACCGGTCTTTAGATTAAAGGTAAAGCCGAGCAGCAGCGGCAAAATCATGGAGAAAACAAACCGCAACCGAGAGGGTCTCATAGCCTCGAGCATGACCGACACGCTACCTGACTGTGATACGCGCCGATACATAACATTTGGCCTATCTATTTGGCCCAGCTAAGGGTCGGCGCGAGTAGCGGGTAACCAGCCGGTTTCAGTGGGCTTTGGTTTCGAAACACCCCCCGGCTAGCTGTGCCACTAGACGCGGTAGCATAAAACCAAAGCTCCGGCACGGGAGCAAATTAGGAGGTCTAGGTGCGTTCACGGGGCATCATCGTTACCCTGGTAGTTATTCTGGTCATACTTTTCACGCTACTCAACCTGGGGCCGCTCTCGCTCAGGTTGCCGATCAATCTGGTCTTTTTTACCGTTCAGGCACCCTTGGGCCTGATTCTAGTCGGCTTTACGCTGGTGCTTAGCTTCGGCTTTTTGCTCGTCTCGCTCTTTCGCCGCGCCGGACAGCTCCGGCAGATTTCACACCTAGAGACCGAGTTGGAGCACGAACGGGCGCTGCTGCAAAAAAAGCGCCTGGTTGAACTCGAGGCTCTCGAAACTCGCCTCGGCGAACGGTTCAGTGTGCTCGAGGGCAACCTGCAAAAGACGTTGACCGAGCACTACAGCCGTCTCGAGGCCGGTGAAGCGGCGCAGGTCGAGCGGCTCGAGGGGCATGTTCTCAGCATCCGCCGTGAGCTGACAACCGACTTGGAGCAGATCGAAAGCTCGATTCGCCGGAGCTTGCCCGCACCCCGTTCAGAAAACGAACGCAACTAACGGTATCTGCTACGCTTGAGCTATGAGTGACGTTACCGAGACAGACACCTCAGCTACAGATTCCGCCACAGACGTTCCTACCGCAGGCGACTTGCCGAGCAAAGAGGCGCTCCTAGAAGCGCTCAAAGTCGTTAAAGACCCGGAAATCCCCCTCAACGTCGTCGATTTAGGTTTGATCTACAATTTGGACATTAAAGCCGGGGGCGAGGTCGATATCGAGATGACCCTGACGAGTATGGGCTGCCCCGTGCAGGACATGATTCAAGCCGACGCCGAACTCGCGTGTATGCAGGTCGACGGGGTTAAAAAGGTCAACGTCGAGTTCGTCTGGTCGCCGCCGTGGAGCCCCGCCAAGATGAGTGAAGACGGTAAAAAACAGATGCGGATGTTCGGCTTCAACCTTTAAGTTAGCTGTCAGGATAGACGCATACCACCATGTTGCACTTGTCAATCCAAGGCCCTCAGGCCAGCGGCAAGACGACCTCGCTTCGAACGTTGGAAAGTCAGTTAGCTGATTGCGCGGTGTCTTACGAATACCCGTTACCAACTGTGCTCAAGCGCGATTTGTTGGGTTTAGACATCATGACCAGAGAGGGCTTCATCGCCAACCAGCGCCTCTTTATCGAAGCGGAAATTGACCGGTACAACACACTTCAAGCCGCTTGTGTGGTGTTTGATCGGGGGCCGGAAGACACGGAATGTTACACCATCAATTACCCAAGGGTAATTGGTGAGGATTGGTCCACTGAAGATGCTATGGAAGCAGAGTTGCGTTCACTTAGAGCGTGCCGTATTGATCGAATCTTGTATCTTGATGCTCCAGTAGCGAGGTTAATTACGCAGAAAGAAGGCGACACACGGAGACGTCGTAACTCGTTCAACCCTGAGTCATTTGCGATATACCGGGCTTGGTTTGCAGAGCGAGATAATTGTGACTTTCTTGATGTTTCTGAGCTAAACAAAACAGAATTGGCTGAGGGCATCGCGCATTGGATTCAAGTCAACAGGGTAGCCAACAAGTCATTACAGTAGACGCCGCTTCACGGTGCCACCGACCTTCAACGCTACTCCCGGTGATAGGGATGCCCCGCCCGAATCGTTTCGCTCCGGTAAAGCTGTTCCAACAGCACCAGCCTTGCGAGTTCGTGCGGTAACGTCAGTTTAGAAAGGCTCCACAGCTCAGCAACTTGGGCTTTAAGCGCCTCACCATGACCGTTTGCGCCGCCGAGCAAAAAACTTACCTGAGATATTGAGCGGGTCTCGAGTTCACTCGTCCGCGCTGCCCACGACGCCGAGGTATGTTCTTTGCCCCCTTCATCGAGGGCGATCAAGTAGCCGCTCGCCGCTTTAAGGAGCGCTGTACCCTCTTGTGCTTGAATCTCTTGACCACGGCCCTCTTTAAGCTCGAGCACCTCGAGCTTGGCGTACGGCCAGAGCCGTTCTGAAAAGTGGTCACAACCCGTTTGCAAAAACCCACGTTTGAGTTTGCCGATAGCGACAATCTGGTACTTCATAGACGCAGCAGGCTAGACCGGGGTCTTTTCGTTCGGTTTAGTTTCTTCGTAAAGCGGCGTTTTCGCGCTCACGCTGAGCTTGTCTAAAAACTCGCGCTGCCGCGTTTTCCGCAGGTCGCTGGTTTTAAGCGCTCCCTCGAGCGCCTCCCGGTCAACTACTTCCAGCAGAAGCTCCATCTCGGAACGCGAAAACGTTTTGGCGTATAAGATGTGTTCTTCAAACGCCCTGTATGCGAGCGGCGCGACGGCGCGGGCAAGTTCCGCCATAACTTCGCCGTAAACCCGGATTTCATACTGCGCGTGCGCGTCGAGGCGAAGCCGCAAAAAGTGAAACAGGTTATGCAGGTCGATCTGCCAGTACATCTCGGTGTAAAGACTGAGCGGCAGGTTGATACGGGCGAGTTCGCGGGCCACGTCTTCGTCCAACAGCTCTTGATATTCGGCGTAGGCGTTTCCCTGACCGCTTTGAAGCAGCTCTAAAGTCCTCGCCTGCAGTTCAGCCGGAACCTCTTCGTCGCTGCGCCCCTGCTTGTTCGCCGCGCTCTGCTGCCTTATCTGCGCTGCGTCGGGTAGATAGAACTCGTCTCTCATCACGCTGTAACGCCCGGAAATCTCGTTAAGCCGCGCGGTGCGGTGCCTGAGCCACTGTCTAGCGACGAAAATCGGCATCTTGAGGTGAAAGCTCAGCACGACCTGCTCGAGTGGCGACGTATGCTTGTGGCGCACCAGATAGTCGATCAGCGCGCCGTCTTCACGAACGGTTTTGGTACCTTCTTGGTACGACACTCTCGCCGCCTGTACGATCCGGGCGTCGCCCCCAAGATAATCTACCAACCGTACAAATCCTTTGTCCAGCACGCGATATTCGTGTCCTAAGAGAGCGTCCGCTGCAGGGACGTTGGGCCTGGTCATAGGGTAATCTTACCCTTTGGCTACTCGCACACCTGCAGATAAGGCTCGAGCTACCGAAGCTGAGTAGCGAGCTGTGTACTTTGTACTTTCTCATGCATTTTAGAGCTTTGCCATCTGATGAGACGTTGTGCTAAGGCGTGACCTGCTTCTCTGCCGCAACACACCATACCAACGCGGCCTACGAAACGCTTCATAAGAACGATGTGTAAGTTACGTAAATGCCGTGCAACACGTGACAAAGCAGATTTTGTAACGGTATGTAAGGATCCCGGTAGCTAAGCTTGCAGCATCTTTCTCATCTTCGAGATTTTGTGAGAAAGAGTGTACTAGAGCGTATTCTCTGTTTTCGGCGGGTGGCTCAGAGACTTCTCAGAAGTAGTTAATCCTATTTGACACTCACCTAAAGCTTATGGAATACTGCCTGTGGATTTGTATCTGTAGGGTCGCAGCAAAAGGAGGTGAAACCACTTGAACCGGCCTGAAAAGATCACAACTCCCGGTAAGCAGCGCCTTCTTAAAAACGTAGCTATGAGGAAACTCGGAAACTCTCGTTACGCCCCGTTTTGTTACCGCTTGCCGAAGCTAGCTATATGTCAAGTTCAAGGGGTACAACCAATATGAAAAAAATCCTACTCGCTCTTCTAGCCTCGACCGCCGTCGGCGGCGTTGCAGCAGCGCAGAGTTTCCCGGATGTTCCGGCTGACTCGTACGCTGCCGACGCTGTTTCGCGGCTCGCCGACCTCGGCATCGTCATCGGTTTTCCTGACGGTACCTTCCGTGGTGACGAAGCGTTTACGCGTTACCAAACCGCGCTCGTCGTCACCCGGCTGCTCGACACTGTTCAAGGTGAGATGCTCACCGACGCCGACCTCGATACGCTCCGTAATGCGCTGCAAGAACTCGCCAGCGACGTAGCTTCCAATCAGCAGTCCGTCAGTGACCTTCAGGCCGCAATCGACGGCGCTGACGGCGCTGACGCTGCCGCTGTTGAAGAGCTGCAAGCTCAACTCGACGCGCTGACTGTTGAACTCGATACGGTTAGTGCGGCGCAGTCTGCTGGCGCGAGCCTCGAGCAGCAGGTTCAGTCGAACACCGACCAGATAGGCCAGCTCAACGACCTCGTCGGCATCTTAAACGATGACCTCCAAGGCGCGCAATCGGGTCAAGCCGATCTAAGTTTCTTAGACGACATCGCGCAGAACACCTCGGACATCGCTAACTTACGTGAGTTCGTCGTGCTCCTCCGCCGTAACCAGGCCGGTCTGACCGAACGCGTCGCGACGGTTGAAGAGAGCGACACCGCGCAAAACGCACGTCTAGACGACATCGACACCCGTGTTACCGCGCTCGAGAACGCTGCGGTTGCCTTTAGCGGCTCGATCGGCCTCAAGTACCAGGTCAGCCGTTTAAGTGGCGCTGAAGTGCCCTTCGACGTTGACCGTATCTTCGGTGTCGGTCAAAAACGCCCCGGTACCCTCACGATCTTCTCCGGTGACTTTGCCACTGCCACCGAAGAACTCAACGACGACAACGACGAGCTAGACGAAGGTGAAGTCGCGCAAGATCGTCAGGACATCGAAAACTACGCAGGTGACTTCGGCCCTGAGCTGACCCTAGACATCAACTTCTCGCAGGCTCAGGGTATCGCACCCGAGTCGGGTCTTAACAGCTTCGATTCGACGGTCGCTTTAGAGCTTCGCAAAAGCCAGATTCTTAAAGACGGCGTTGATATAGACGCAGGTACTGTGGCTGACGCTGGTAACTACTACACCGGTTACGCCTTCGAGTTCACCTCGTTTGAAGCGACCCTCGGGCCTATCGGCGCTGACCCGATCAACTTCTACTACGGCCAAAATCCGGGTGCTGAATTCTCCGACTACGTGTTTGAATCGCTCGGGCCGGGTTTCCGCCTCGACATCGGTACGCCCGACTTCTTAGCCTTTTTGCAGCCCACGTTGCAACTCGCTTACGGCGTCTATAACAGCGGTGGTGATAAGGACAGCGATACCCTCGAGCTGCCCGACAACAGTAAAGATACGCTCTCGCTGGGCGGCGCGCCGGTTGCCAACCCCTTTACCGACGCCTACTACCGTGGCATTCACGGGACGCTGACCCCCTTCGCGGGTGAAGGTTTCTCGGCAACGGGCGGCTTCTCGGTCGCGCAGCTTTCGGGCAACGCTGCTGATAACGCCGACGCCGCGCTCGACAACGCCGACATCACCGTTTATGGTTTGAACGGCGACGTCAACCTGAGCATCTTTAACCTCACCTTTGAATACGCGCAGAACGATATCGGTGATGGCGTCTACCTACAAAATGGCGACGACGTGCTCGAGGACGGCGACGGCAACCCTATCGGTTTCGACGGCGCTATCATCGACGAAGGGGATAGAATCCCCGACGTACGCGACGCGTCGGGCATCGACAGCTCGGTCGTTTACGGTGAACTCACCGTCGATACCGAAGCTGCCGGTATCCCGCTGCTCCGCAGCCTCTCGGCCAACTACCGCAGCATCCCTGAACTCTGGGTCGGGCTTAAGTACGACGAAGACACCTACCCTTGGAAGCTCGACCAAGAGGGTTACGGTGCGGAAGCGACCGTCGGCCTGTCGATCTTTAACCTCACCGGTTTTTACGACCACTACACCATCGCGGGTGAAGCAACGGAAGCTCCGCTCGTCGGTACTGCCCCGGTTACCGGTGATACGGTTGACACTTATGGTGTCGAACTCGGTGCAACAGTCTACCGTGCGGTCGAAGTTTACGGTTTCTACAACGTCGTTACGCTTGACGGCACGGCGGTTCAGTTCCTCGACACCGCCAAGCGCAACAACGACTACGTCGCCGGTTTAGGCGTAGGCGTCCGGCACGACGGCGAAGCTGAAGACGCGCTCGTTCCCGGTCTCAACTTCGACGTTGCCTACAGCATTACCAATAACCGGTTCACGGCGGCAACGTTGGACAGCGAATTTACCATCGCAGGCTTTACGCTCAGCCCCTACGTCGATTACAACGTCGACGTCAGCAACCTGGTTGGTTCAGACGATGTGACTTCGGTTACCGCCGGCTCGGGTATCACGACCGAACCGCTCGACGTGCTCTTGCAGCCGAGTCTTGCCGCAAACATCAACTACTATAACGGTGACCACACCGATGTTGACGGTGCGGACCCCTACAACGCCAACGAGCTCCAGTACTCGGTCGGCGTGAGCTTTAACCAGTTCTTGTTCGAGAACAGCACCCTCGGTGTTCGTTACGGTTCGTTCGTCGGTACGAACATTCAGATCGATCCGAACGTCAACGGCGCAGACGACTTTGCCAGCGACATCTCGGATGGTGACGAACCCGACACGGGAACGCAGACTACTAACGGTTACGAAGTTGTCTACAACTACTACGGTCTCCAGTTCGGTTACGGTTCGTACGTTACGGATACCAACGGTGATGCTCCAGGCGGCGCAACCGGCGGTCAAGCCTTCTCGATCCTCTACACGGTCAACTTCTAAACGTAGAGCGAACACGTAAAACACTAAAAAGTTAAAAGGGCCCTTCGGGGCTCTTTTTGTTATGGCGTTGCAATTCAGCGTTGAGGTACGTACGGTAAGATTCGGCTATGTTTACCACTACACAGCTTTTTGACGTGGCTCGACTGCCCCCGGAACTGCGGGGTCTATTGGAGGCTGAATTTCCCTGGGAGGTGCTCGAGCGCCTCGACGCGTTTGCTGCCGGTATTCCCGCCCAAATCCTCGGCGAGGTTCACCCCACAGCGGTGCTGACCGGTAGCGTCTACGTCGCAGCGGAAGCCAAAATCGGGCCACACGCATTTGTCGAAGGCCCGGCGTGGCTCGGTGTGGGCGCTGCGGTCGGGCACGGCGCGTACCTACGCGGCAACGTCGTGCTTGCGCCCAAGGCTAAAGTTGGTCACGCAGTCGAGGTCAAGCGCTCACTTTTCTTGCCGGGTGCAGCTGCGCCGCACTTTAACTACATCGGTGATTCGGTGCTCGGGTGCGGCGTCAACTTAGGGGCCGGGGTCAAACTCGCTAACTTTCGGACGCTCGCCGGAACGGTTAAGGTCGCGGGCCACGACACGGGCTTGCGCAAGTTCGGTGCGGCCCTCGGTGACGGCGTTTCGCTCGGGTGTAACAGCGTTACAGGGCCGGGTACGGTCGTCGGCCCGCGCACGGTGGCGTACCACGGCTCGCTGCTACGCGGTCTTTACCCGGCGGATACGGTGCTTAAAGTTCGGCAGCAGCTCGAGGCGGCAGACCTTCAGAGCTAATTTCTTAGGTTGTTTGGCAAGGTACCGACCTGCAACGGGCTTTTCGCGGCTCACTATAAACAGCATTTCCACGAGCGGTTGCTACCGGTACCCTCTTGGAACGTACGTGCTGGTCGGTAGAGCTTGAAAAGAGCATGGTACCGACCAGATGCTACCTGCTAAAAAAAGTACGCCGAACAAGCTACCTGCGTACTTTTTCGCTCGAGACAAGCTGATGTACGTGCTGGCCGCCAAAGCTTGCATTTACAGCATTTCTGCGAGAGACTGCTACAGATATCATCACAGAATGTGCATGTCAGCCAGCAAAACTTAGCTGGCGTGTAGTTTAGCTGGCGTGTAGTGCCGACCAGATAGTACCTGCTACTGGTTTCTAGTTCTCGGGTTCGATCAGGCCGTAGTTCCCGTCAAAACGCAGATAAATCACGTTGATATCGTCTGATTCCATATTGCGAAAGACAAAAAACGAGTGTCCGAGCGCCTCCATCTGCATGGCGGCGTCTTCGGGCGACATGGGGCGCATTACATGCCGCTTAACCCGGACGATATCGCCCTCTTCGGTTTCTTCGGGCTCGGTTTCTTCGGGCAGGTTGCCCTCTAGAGGCAGCGGCGGCAACTCACCTTCGACCAGCGTGGGGTCTTGGGTCCGTTTGGCGATTTTGCGTTCCTTAAACCGTTTAAGCTGACGCTCGAGCTTTTCGACCACCATATCGGTCGCCGCGTAGGTGTCGGGTCCGTTCTCCTCCGCGCGGACGATACCATGCGGCAAATTGAGCTGCACCTCGACTTTGGCCGGGAGCGCCGGATTACCGTCGGTTTTGTAGCTCATCACGACTTTCGCGTCAACGATGTGTTCAGAGTAGCGGCTGAGTTTCCCCAACTTTTCCTCGGCGTGTGTACGCATCGCGTCGGTGACTTCGATATTGCGACCGATCAGCTTGTAGATATCCATCTCAACCCCCTTGGAGTAGCGCCAACCCTAACCTGACCGAGCGTGCCGACCGGGTGTATTGGGTTTAGCTGCGCCCAAGTCACTGAACCTGAGCGCAACCGGCTTTGAGTGACGCCTAGTCTAGCACCCAAAGCTTTGTGGGAAGGGACGGCGTTCGCCACATTGCGCTGCGCCCATCTAGCGCGCAGGTGCTGCGCTCAGGTACCGTCAGTTAAGTTTGCTTTGCCGGTAAGTTGGCAACCAGCACCATCCGGTCGCCCTGCTGCTCCAAAGACACGTCGTAGTTGGCCTCGTCCGCCGGAAAATACTTGCTGATCACCTGCAACAACTCGTTTTTCAGCTCGTCCATCTTGCCGGGGGGCAGGCCCGAACGGTCGTAAGAAAGTACCAGCTTGAGACGCTCTTTAAGTTTGTCTTTACTCTTTTGCCGCCCAAAAAGTCCGAACATCAGTCCATCCCCAAAATGCGGCGCAGGTATGACATCAACCCTTTTTTGCTCTCCAAGGCGGCGTGTGGGACGTCTTGGCCTTGCACCCGTTTGGCGATGCTGCGAAACGCGTCTCCGGCTTTCGACTTGCCGGTCTCGAGGCTGATCGGACTCCCGATATTCGTCGATACGATAATCTGTTCGTCTTCCGGTACGATCCCGATGAGTTTGATCCCGAGGATTTCCAGCACGTCGTCAACTTCCAGCATGTCGCCGCGTTTGACCATATCGGGGCGTAACCGGTTGATGATGCACTTGACTTCGGTGATGCCGCGCGCCTCGAGCAGACCGATAATACGGTCGGCGTCACGGACGCTGCTGACCTCGGGGTTGACGACGACCAGCGCTCCTTCAGCGGCGCTCGCCGCCGTTTGAAAGCCCGATTCGATCCCTGCGGGAGAATCGATCAAAATCCGGTCGAAGCCCTCTTCATCGATAAGTTTTTGTACCGTCTCTTGCATCCGCTCCTCACTCAAGGCGCTCTTATCACGCGTTTGTGAGGCGGCCAAGAGGTGCAGGTTCTCTACGCGTTTGTCACGAATGAGCGCCTGCTTGAGTTTGCAGCGCCCCTCAAAGACGTCGATCAGGTCGTAAACGACGCGGCCCTCTAAACCCATCACCACGTCCAAATTACGAAGTCCGACGTCGGTGTCGATAACGACGACTTTTTCACCGAGTTGTGCGAGCGCCGCCCCGACGTTGGCGGTCGTTGTGGTTTTGCCGACGCCCCCCTTGCCTGAAGTGACGACGATAGCTTTAGCGTTCAATGTGCCTCCTTCGGCTCAGCCTCAGCGGAGCCTTACCCAAATCGGTAGATTGTAACATCTACGCTGCCGGGCTTAGATTGGCGTACTTGATTAAAAGCCGTTTCGGTCCGGCTTCCTTAAAGACCACCGTAATCTCAGCGCGTGGCCCGTCCCCCGAAACGCCGACGACGGTACCTGTCCCGAATTTGGGGTGCGTCACCCGTTCGCCGCCCCGGTAGCTTTCACCGCCCGCTTTGCTGTCGGTACTACCGTTCGTTTTAGACGCGTGCGAGTCACCTGTACTTGGCGGTGCCCAGACCGCGCGGCTGTACTTGTTTAACTTGGCTGCGCTCAGGTCTTGCCCGAAAATGTCGATCTCTCGCAGCATCGTTTTGGGAACGTCTTCTAAAAAGCGGCTCGGGCGGGCAAATTCGGTACGGCCGAAGCTCATTCTGGATTCGCAGTTGACCAAAAAGAGTTGCTCTTGGGCGCGGGTAACGCCGACGTACAAGAGGCGGCGCTCCTCTTCGATCTCTTGGAGTGAACCGGTCGATGAGCGGTGGGGGATGAGGTTCTCTTCCATCCCGACCAAAAAGACGACGGGAAACTCGAGTCCCTTGGCGTTGTGCAGGGTCATCAGCGTGACCGCCTCTTCCGGTACGTCACCCTTGTTGACGGCTTTGACGGCGCGGTCGTCCACACTCGCCATCAAGGACGCTTCGTCTAAAAACTCGCCGATCGAACCGCCGGTTTCCTCTTGCCACTCGGTCACAGCGCTGATAAGTTCATCCAGGTTTTCGATCCGGCCCTGCGCCTCGAACGATTTTTCGTCTTTAAGGGATTGCATGTAGCCCGACTGATCCATCACTGCTTTAAGGAACTGTGCGGCGGGGAGCGATTCGGCGGCCTCTTTGAGGTCGTCCATCAGTCCGGCAAATTCAGCAATGCGTTTGACCGCCGGGGTGCCGCGCAACACCTCTTCACTCTGCCGTACCGCGTCGGAAAAACGTGCTGTATGCCTCGCTGCCCACGCGGTCAGGTTGTCTTCACTCGTCTTACCGATGCCGCGTTTGGGCCGGTTCAAAACGCGCCGCCACGCAATGTCGTCTGCCGGATTGAGAGCAGCCCGCGCGTAAGAGAGCATGTCTTTAACCTCGCGCCGTTCGTAAAAGCCGACGCCGCCGACGATTTTGGCCGGGATTCCGGCGCGGCGCAAAGATTCCTCGAGTACGCGCGACTGCGAGTTGGTTCGGTACAAGACCGCAAAACTGTTCGGCGTCAGGTCTTTAGCTTGAAGCTGTTCGACCTGCCGCGCGACGAAATCGGCCTCGGCGCGGTGGTCTGTGGCGCGGTAGAGTTTGACCGACTCACCTGCGCCCTTGACCGGTTTGAGGTTTTTTTCCAGTCGGCCTTGGTTGGCAGTGATGATCGTATTAGCGAGTTCCAGCACGCTGCTGACCGAGCGGTAGTTCAGCTCGAGCCGATAAATCTTCGCCTCCGGATAATCGTCGCGAAAATCGAGAATGTTGCGCACATCGGCCCCGCGAAACGCGTAGATGCTCTGGTCGGGGTCGCCGACGACCATCAGGTTGTTGTAACTGCTCGCCAGCTGTTTGGTCAGGCGGTACTGCGCGGTGTTGGTATCCTGATACTCGTCTACGTGGATAAACACCGCGCGTTGCTGCACCTTTTGCAACACATCGGGAAAAGCGTCGAACAGCTCGACCGTCCGGCCCAGGATGTCGTTAAAGTCTACGGCGTTGACCCGCCGAAGCCGTGAGCTGTAGCGTTCAAACGCCTCAGCGATGAGGTCTAAAGGCATTCCGGCGACCATCCCGCCCAAGACCCGCTCACCCTCACGCATCAGGTCGGCGGGTGTCCAGAGGTTCGATTTGGCGCGGTCGATCAGCGAGCGTAAAACCCTTGGGTTCGCGTCGCTCAAACCCGACACGCGCTCTAGAATCTCTTTAAGCACCTCTAACTGGTCGGTGTCGTCGTAGATGGCAAAACCGTTCTCGAGGCCGATCAGCGGCCCGTAGTTCCGCAAGACCCGTAAGCACGCTGAGTGAAAGGTGCTGACCCAAAGGTCTTTAGCTTTATCACCCATCAGGTGACGGACGCGCTCTTTAAGTTCACCTGCGGCTTTGTTGGTAAACGTTACCGCCAGAACCTCGGTCGGATACACTTCGTGGGTGTCCATCAGATAGGCGATGCGGTGGACGACGGTGCGCGTTTTGCCCGAGCCTGCCCCGGCTAAAACCAGCGCAGGGCCTTGAAAATGCGTTGCCGCCGCCCGCTGCTCTTCGTTCAAAACGCTGATGAGGGGATGGTCTAGGGTTTCCGGCACAGTCTGACTATCATAACGCGCTTCTACACCCATAGATGATTGCCGAGCCAGCTACGTTTTAACCGGTGTTCTCTAATTGTTCAGCAGATATCATCTGGTCAGCAACGCGCTCTGCTTAGTTTTTACCGCCCAGCACGTACATGCTACAACGGTACCTGTAGCGAGCTTTCGTGAAAATGCTAGTTTTGGTCGGGGCGGTGGGCAGCGAGCTGTTCCCGCACCGGTGTCCAACGAAGTTCGGGATACCGGTAACGCTTGGGCAATTCTAAAACCGAGGTCGCCGCCTGCACCTGCTACGGCGACGATAGGTTGATGAGACCTCTTGCGAAAGTCACAAGTCGAGACCCGCATTGATAAGACCGGCGATAAGGTTGAAGCGTAAGGCGAAACGCTTGCGTCTGTTGCGGTAGGTTTCTTTGAGGATACGCCAGATTTTGAACG